>JACCDI010512123.1_pt1 | contig 22785 bp, 20 predicted proteins | sample 7442791 | NCBI WGS metagenome assembly JACCDI01 (sample SAMN15323434, study PRJNA562643) | freshwater metagenome | isolation source: river surface water | place: USA:Blue River Watershed | collected 2017-08-15
CGCCAGGAAGCCCTAGGCATACTGGACAAACTTGGGTATTTGGAGGCGCACCAAACTCTGTGCTGCACCCACAGAACATCTTCGACTTGGTGCCGAGCTCAACGTGGACTTCTAAACCAAGAACTGGCTCATATTTCTCAATTACCTTCTCATATGAGAGCGCCATTATCTCGCCCCCAACTTCGGAGCTTTAGTGAGAATCGGTGCTCCCCACTTTAAATTCAAAGCTGCTTCGAGAGCGGCGCCAACTTGATAGAGACGATCATCTTTCATCGCTCCCGCCATGATCTGGAAACCTGCGGGTAGGCCATCTTCATCAGCAAGTCCGGATGGAATAGAAATTCCACATACACCAGCAAGATTTGTAGGAATAGTGGCTATGTCATTTAGGTACATAGCAATCGGATCATTTGACTTCTCGCCAATCTTAAATGCTGTTGTGGGAGCGGTTGGTGAGACTAAGACATCAGCTTTGGCAAACGCGTTCTCAAAATCACGAGAAATCAAAGTACGAACTTTTTGAGCGCTTCCGTAATATGCATCGTAATATCCACTTGAGAGGGCGTATGTACCAAGGATGATTCTCCGTTTTACTTCTTTGCCAAAGCCGACCTCGCGTGTGGCATTCATTACCTCTTCGGCCGAGCCATCACCAACGCGAATTCCGTATCGCATCGCATCAAAGCGAGCGAGATTCGAGGAACACTCACTTGGGGCAATCAGATAATAAGCAGCTAACGCATACTCAAAGTTTGGACAGGAAACTTCCACAATCTCAGCGCCAAGTTTTGCTAACTCTTCAAGGGATTCATTGAAACGCTTAAGAACTCCGGCCTGATAGCCCTCGCCTTGTAACTCTTTAATCACGCCAATCTTCATTCCCTTGACCGAAGCGTTCTTTGCCGCCGTAACCACCGGTGGAATTGGAGCGTTGATTGAAGTTGAGTCCATTGGGTCGTAGCCGCCAATTACTTCATGTAGGTATGCGGCATCTAATACATTTCGAGCACAAGGACCTGCTTGATCAAGTGACGATGAGAATGCGACTAACCCATAGCGAGAGACCCCGCCATAAGTTGGCTTAACTCCAACAGTTCCCGTCACAGCAGCGGGTTGACGAATCGAACCACCAGTATCGGTACCAATCGCAAGTGGCGCTTCAAATGCAGCTAACGATGCTGAAGAGCCACCGCCCGATCCACCGGGAATTCGACTTAGGTCCCATGGATTATGAGTCGGGAAATATGCCGAGTTCTCAGTAGAAGAACCCATAGCAAATTCATCCATATTGGTTTTGCCAAGAATGATCACTCCAGCAGCCTTTAGGCGCGAGACCACAGTTGAGTCATATGGAGGACGCCATCCTTCTAACATCTTGGAACCACAAGTTGTGGGCACTCCTTGTTGAACCATTACATCTTTAAGTGCAAGTGGTACTCCAGCAAGAGGTGATAACTTCTCGCCAGACTTTCTTCTTTGATCGACATCCTTTGCTTGTGCCAGCGCACCTTCATTATCAACATAGAGAAATGCTTTAACTTCGCCATCAACAGCGGCGATTCGATCTAAGTGCGCCTTCGTGAGTTCGACCGCGCTGATTTCGCCCTTAACAAGGGCAGTGGCCATCTCGGTAGCGCTCTTCTCGTAGATCATTCTTCACCGAGAATCTGTGGGACTTTAAACCTTTGTTCTTCTTGTGCAGGCGCACCTGATAGCGCTTGTTCAGGAGTAAGGCTGGGGCGATTTTCATCGGCACGGAAAACATTTGTTATGGGAAGCGGATGTGAAGTTGGCGGTACATCTTGACCTGCAACTTCTTGCACCCGCGCGACCGCATCGAGGATTACGGAAAGCTCGCTTGATAGATGATCTAACTCAGCAGGAGTCATCTCGATACGCGCGAGGCGAGCGAGATTTGCGACATCATCACGAGAAATCTTCGACATAGAGGTCACCTTACCGAAATTACTTTCGGATTTGCCCACTCCCTTTTACTACCCAAGTGGTGGTGGTCATCTGATCCAATCCCATCGGTCCCCGCGCATGAAGTTTCTGATTTGAGATTCCAATCTCGGCCCCAAAGCCCATCTCTTCCCCATCAGTGAATCGGGTGGAGGCGTTTACCATTACGGCAGCGCAATCTGAGAGAGCGATAAAGCGCTGTGCCGTCTCATCATTCTCGGTAACTATCGCTTCGGTGTGCTGAGTTCCATATTTGTTTATATGTGCCATCGCGCCATCGACATCAGTGACGACGCCTATATTCATCTCAAGCGTCCCGTACTCTGTTGACCAATCACTTTCTGCAGCTTTCGAAGCCGGAATTCCAAGGCTATTAGCTATTTGTAGGCTTTGTGAATCACAATGCAACTTCACATTGGCATCACTTAGTCCCTTGAGCGCGATTGGCAAAAACTTATCGGCGATTTCCTGGTGAACCAATAAAGTCTCAGCCGCATTACATACAGAAGGTCTATGAGTCTTTGCGTTTATAGCTATAGGTAGAGCCTTTACAAGATCGGCATCTTTATCTACGAAGACATGGCATACACCCGCACCGGTCTCAATCGTTGGCACTAACGCTTCATCGACAACAGTACGAATCAGCGCTGCAGATCCTCTAGGGATTACTAGGTCAACCTTCCCCCGCGCATGTAAGAGCGCCCTTACCGTGTCACGATCATCAGAAGGAATTAGTTGGATGACTTCCGGGGAAATTTCACTCTTTGATAAGGCTTGCTTGATTACCTTAACGAGTACTTCATTACTCTTCTTCGCCGTGGAGGAGCCGCGCATTAAAGCGGCATTGCCAGACATCAACAAAATTACAGCTGCATCGACGGTAACGTTCGGGCGCGCTTCGTAAATCATCCCAACTACGCCAAATGGAACGCTAAATTGAGTTAACTCCAAACCATTCTCTAGCGTCCGTGAGTTGATTACTCGTCCAAGCGGATCAGGAAGAACGGCAACCTTCTTAGTGCCACCGATAATTCCATTAATTCGAGAGTCATTGAGCAACAAGCGATCCAAAAGCGATTCAGATAATCCAGCCGCACGCTCACGCGCGACATCCTCGCTATTTGCAGCCAATATCTCACTGCGCGATGAATCTAACTCACTTGCAATGCTTAGGAGGGCCTTTTTGCGAGCTTCATAAGAGCTAGTGCGAAGCGTTTGAGCAGCTTTACGTGCGGTGTCTGCTAAGTCTGCAATCAATTTATCGTTACTCATAGAAGGACCAAATCATCACGATGAACGAGTTCTCGCTCAAATTCAGGGCCAAGATCGCGTGCCAATTCCTTTGTGGAACGCCCCAACATTGCAGGAATTTCATTCGCATCAAAACCAACAAGCCCCCGAGCAATTATGGATCCATCTGGTGCCACAATCTCTACGGTATCTCCGGCACTGAAGTCGCCACTCACTTTTGTAGTACCGGCCGGAAGTAGTGAGACACCTCTTTCGCGGAGCGCTTTAGCTGCGCCTTCATCTACATATAACTTTCCATGGGGTGTTGCAGCGTGAGCTAACCAGAGCAGGCGAGAAGGTTGGCGTTCCCGGACGGCTTTGAAGAGCGTTCCGACTCGCTCACCCTTCATTGCATCACTTACTTTTTCAAGCGAGGTAAGGAGTAACGGAATACCTGCGCCGGTTGCAATTCGAGCAGCTTCAATTTTCGTGACCATTCCCCCACTTCCAACCTTTGAGACAGATCCCCCAATTTCAGCGTTTCCAAGTGAAGTGATTTCTTCAACTTCAAAGATTGGCTTTGCACCAGTTTGTGATGGTGGCGCGTCATACAGAGCATCAACATCGGTCACAAGAATCAATAAGTCGGCGCTAATCAGATGTGAAACGAGCGCTGCAATTCGATCATTATCTCCAAATCGAATTTCTTGGGTTCCAACGGAATCATTTTCATTAATGATGGGCACAACCCCTAGTTGGAGCAGTTTAGTTAAAGTGCGTTGGACATTTTGGTAGTGAGAGCGACGAACTACATCATCAATCGTCAAAAGAACTTGTGAGCCAACTATCGAATAGCGAGCTAGTGATTCGGTATAGCGATGTACAAGTAAACCTTGGCCGACCGCAGCAGCTGCTTGTTGAGTGGCGAGATCCTTTGGCCTTGAGGTAAGCCCTAAAGGAGTTAAGCCAGCAGCAATCGCACCCGAAGAAACTATTACGACTTCACTTCCGGACTTCTTCAAGTTAGCAACAACATCAACTAGCGAATCCACAGCTTCAGACTTCAATCCAGCCGCATCGACTCCCGTCAGCGATGAGGAACCGATCTTTATTACAACTCGCTTCGGGGCGCGTAATTCCTCACGATTACTCACTTGGAATCACCTTCTATTCTGGGTGAAGTTGGGTCAACAACTTGATACTCCCATTGTTGGGCTAATTCTTCATCATCGAGCTGATCAATTGCTTCTTCATCGAATTTCTCCCAACCTCTTGGGATTCGAAGATCATCGCCACGTGGACCGGCAAGAAGTTCAGCGCCGGCTTCGATGGTTGGCTCCCAATCAAATACAACCGCATCTTCATCGCTACCAATCCGAACCTCATCACCAGCTTTCGCACCCAACTTGAAGAGTTCGCGCTCGACACCCAAACTTGCAAGTCGATCGGCGAGATAACCAATTGCTTCGGCATTTGCGAAGTTTGTCTGATGCACCCAGCGCTCCGGTTTAGTTCCGATCACTGTGAATGAACCATCTTCATTAGCCACTACTTTAAAGCCGCGATCATCTACAGGTGTTGGACGAAGAACAATTCGAGTCTTCTCATCTAGTGATTGGCGAGAGCGATATTCGTTGACGGTACGTGCCATGGCATAGAGAAGTTCTTGAAGGCCGATGCGAGCAGCAGCAGAAATCTTGTAGACCTCATAACCGCGCTCTTTAAAGATCGGTGCAACCATCTCAGCTATTGCAGCGCCATCTGGCAGATCGACTTTATTAAGAGCAATAATTCGAGGACGATCACTTAGATCTGCTGAGTAGTTCTTTAGCTCTGCTTCAATAATCTCAAAGTCCTTGATTGGATCTCGCTCCGTTTCAAGTGAGCCGCAATCAAGTACGTGAACCAACGCTGCGCAGCGCTCAACGTGGCGGAGGAACTCAAGACCAAGGCCTTTTCCTTCCGATGCTCCAGGAATCAGTCCTGGTACATCGGCAACAGTGAATCTTGAATCACCAGCTTGCACTACACCTAAATTTGGAGCGAGGGTTGTAAATGGATAGTCGGCAATCTTTGGCCGCGCCGCTGAGATAGCGGCAATTAGCGAAGATTTTCCAGCGCTAGGAAAACCAATCAATCCAATATCGGCGACAGATTTAAGTTCGAGAACTAGGGTGCGCTTCTCGCCTGGTTCACCTAAAAGTGCGAAACCAGGTGCGCGCCGACGCGAAGAGGAGAGCGCAGCATTACCAAGTCCACCTTGACCACCTTTTGCTGCAATAAAACGAGTACCAACTCCGATTAAATCAGCAAGAACGCGTCCATCTTTAGTGAGCACAACTGTTCCATTTGGAACACCAAGGATTAAATCATCGCCATCTGGACCATTTTTTAGCGCGCCATGTCCTTGTCGCCCTGAGGTAGCGCTTCGATGTGGTGAATGATGGAAATCAAGGAGCGTAGTCACCCCAGGATCAACAACGAGAATTACATCGCCACCACGACCACCGCTTCCACCATCTGGTCCGCCGAGTGGAACGAATTTCTCTCGATGCACGGAGATGCAGCCATCGCCGCCTTTACCTGCAGCAGCATGAAGCGTCACTCGATCAACAAATGTTGCCATGACGCTCCTTTCTAGAAAATAAAAAACGGGCCCGTCGCGACGGACCCGTTCTTCTTAAAGTCCGTGTGTTACGAAACCGGTACGATGTTTACGACGCGACGTCCGCGAGCGTTTGAGAATTCGACCGCGCCAGATGCGAGCGCAAATAGCGTGTCATCTTTTCCGATTCCGACATTCTTTCCTGGGTGGAACTTTGTTCCGCGTTGACGGACGAGGATCTCACCGCTGTTTACAACTTGGCCACCGAAGCGCTTAATTCCGAGGAATTGTGGATTCGAATCGCGACCATTTCGTGTCGAGGAAACGCCTTTTTTGGATGCCATTTCTCTTCAGCTCCTTACTTCACACCATTGATCGCGGTGATTTTCACGCGCGTGTTCTTGGAACGAAAACCTTGGCGACGGCGATAGCCAGTCTTTGCCTTGTAGCGAAGGATATGAATCTTCGGTCCCTTTACTTCAGAGATAACTTCGCCAGTAACTTTTACGCCGGATAGAACCTTAGGATCGGATGTAACAGCTTCTCCATCTACAACGAGGAGGGCTGGGAAGGTAACGGTCGAACCAGGCGCAGCCTCAATTCGATCGACGAATACGGTGTCACCGACTGCGACCTTTTCTTGGCGCCCGCCAGCTTTAACGATTGCGTACACGATTTTCCTTCCTAAGCTTCTTTACAGACTTCACTTCTTTAGTCACGCCAGATTAACGGCGAGAGCAGGGGGCTAGGTTACGGATTGAGCGTAGCTAGGGTCAAACTGAGGTCGAAACTCCGGCTCAGGCGTTAGGAGTAAGCACGCCAGAAGAGGAGGCCCTTCTGCGACGACGGCCAAACTTAGGCTTCTCAGCTTCAATTCCAACGTCCTCGCGTGCTTCGGTCTCTTCTTTCGACTCTTGTTTTGAGTCTGGCGCCTCTCCTGCAATTTCTTCGCTCAAAGCAGTTGGCTTCATCTCTCGATCCAACTTCTTCTTCTCAACTGGCTCCATATGAACGTGAATTCCACGTCCAGCGCAACTTTCGCAGGTTGTTGAGAAAGCTTCGATCAAGCCCTGTCCAACGCGCTTTCGCGTCATTTGGACCAAACCAAGTGAAGTAACTTCCGCAACTTGATGCTTAGTTCGATCTCTTCCCAGACACTCGACTAACCTTCTCAAGACTTGTTCACGGTTTGATTCAAGAACCATATCGATAAAGTCAATGACGATAATTCCACCAAGGTCACGAAGTCGCAGTTGTCGAGCTATCTCTTCTGCAGCCTCCAAGTTGTTCTTGGTAACTGTCTCTTCGAGGTTTCCACCTTTACCGATGAACTTTCCTGTATTTACATCGATTACAACCATCGCTTCGGTTCGGTCGATTACAAGAGAACCGCCAGAAGGCAGATAGACCTTACGATCGAGCGCCTTAGCGAGTTGTTCATCGACTCGATGCTCGGTGAATAGATCTCTACTGCCACTCCACTTCTCGACTTTCGTCATTAATTCGGGAGCAATGTGGCCTAGATAGTTGTTGATATCGTCCCAGGCATTTCCACCTTGTACCGTCAACTTACGGAAATCTTCATTGAAAATATCACGAATGACGCGAATCGCTAGATCGGGTTCGCCGTAGAGAAGCGTTGGAGCATTTGTTGAAGTGCTCTCGGATTTCTTCTTTATATCCTCCCATTGCGCCTTTAGGCGAACAACATCTCTCGTTAGCTCTTCATCCGATGCGCCTTCAGCAGCGGTGCGGACAATTACGCCCTCATCATCTGTGATTAGCCCTTTCAAAATATCCTTAAGGCGAGTGCGTTCACTCTCTGGAAGACGTCGCGAGATACCGCTCATTCCGCCACCAGGGACATAGACAAGGTAGCGACCCGGAAGTGAGATCTGACTTGTGAGTCGAGCGCCTTTTTGGCCGATTGGATCCTTTGTTACTTGGACTAGGACGGATTGGCCAGTCTTAAGAACGCGTTCAATCTTCCGCTCGGTGTTGTCGGCAAGACCTGATTCATCCCAATTTACTTCGCCGGCATAGAGAACGGCGTTGCGACCTTTACCAATATCAACGAAAGCAGCTTCCATCGAAGGCAAGACGTTCTGTACTTTTCCAAGGTAAACGTTTCCAACATAGGAGATATTGCTATTTTTATTTACATAGTGCTCAACAAGAATATTATCTTCAAGAATTGCAATCTGGGTGCGATCGCCTTGCTGGCGAACTAACATCTCGCGATCTACGGACTCTCGCCGCGCTAAAAACTCAGCATCGGTAAGGATGGTTCCGCGACGACGATTCTCGCGATAATCGCCAAAACGATTTCGATCTCTGCCGCGATCCCTGTCACGATCCCTGTCTCTATCACGGTCGCGATCGCGGAAACGATCACGTCGATCTCTACGCTCAAAGCTTTTACGTTCGCGCGGACGTTCAGTCTGTGGCTTCTTCTCGCGAACCTTTACTACGGTTACTACGCCATCTTCTTCGACGGTTTCACCTGGGACTACCCCATCGGAACCAGAACGGCGGCGGCGCCGACGCTTCTTAAATACTGGCTCGCCCGCTACTACAAAAGCTTCCTTTTCATTACTCTCGTTAGCGCTCTCAGAGTTGCTCTCAATGGCATCATCGCGTTCGGAGCGGCGACGGCCACGACCTCCGCGACGACGACGGCGGCGGCGGTTCTCGTTATCTTGGTTATCGCTATCTCTTGCCTCTGATTCAGCCTTGGCTGCTGGCTTAGTCGCCGACTTCCGCGTTGCGGCCGTAGGGACAACTGGGGCGGCCTGGAAAATTGGGGTTGGAATTACCGCTGCAGACTTCGTCTTCTTGTTATCCGACTTGTTGGTATCCGCCTTGCTTTCTTTAACTTCTTTCGTAGCCGCTTTCTTTACAGCGCGCTTACGCGTCTTTTTTGGCTCATCAGCCATAACAAAATCCTTTATCCCCGCCTGTTGAGGCGATTTATCTAAAAATCCTTCGGTGGCGCCTCAGTTACCGGATCAGCCGACCGCACCTAAAGAGCGGTCTGGCGACCTCGAGGAGTCGAGGCGATTGCTGGGCAAGTATGTCATAAGTACTGGAAGGGGCCTAATTAGCGCGAAATAAGGGTTATCTGGAGCGTTGATAAACATTTTGTAGGAGGCCAATCGCAATCATATTTGCGAACATACTTGAGCCACCATAAGAGAGAAATGGCAACGGTACGCCGGTCATTGGCATCAACCCCATCGTCATACCAATATTTTGGAAGATTTGAAATGAGAACCAAGCAACAACTCCCATCGTTACTAGGCGACCAAACAAATCATTAGTACGTTTTGCAATCGCAAAACCACGCATCAAAATTGTCGCGTATAAAAGAAGAATGAATGAAGATCCGAGGAAGCCAAGTTCTTCACCGGAAACAGTAAAGATAAAGTCGGTTTGTTGTTCTGGGACAAACCTTCCATTTGTTTGTGGTCCATCGAAGAGCCCTTTACCTAGCAAACCACCGCTACCAATAGTGATACGCGCCTGCCTTAGTTGGTAACCACTCGCCTGTGGATCAGCATATGGATCGATAAATGAGCGAAGTCGATTTAACTGGTAATCACTTACTTCACCAGATGCAACTGCAATGTACGCACCAGAAATACCTACAACTAGTAGTCCAATCACCCAGCGGAGTCGCGCTCCGGAGATTGCAATTATTGAAAGTACGGCAGCGCTAATGATTAAGACGGTGCCAAGGTCAGGTTGGAGCACAATTAAGAGAATTGGAACAGCAGCAACAACTAAGGAGTAGAGAACTTGTCGATCGCTTGGCCCCTTCTCGCCTGCTTCGCGCTCGGCAAGAATTAGCGCCATTCCAACGATGATTGTTAGTTTCGCTAGCTCGGCCGGTTGAATCTGGAATCCACCTGGGAGTGAAATCCAAGAACGCGCACCATTAACCACGCTACCTAAACCTGGAATTAGAACTGCCGTTAGCCCTAGTACTCCAATTCCCCAGAGAATCGGGGTGTATGCCCGAAGCACGCGGTAATCCACAAGAGTGGCTCCGTAAGCGAGAGCGATTCCAATAACAACGTTTATGAGCTGACGCTTTAAGTAATACTCAGGATCTTGGTTATTGGCTGCGAACCAATCCCTAGTGGCGGCATATACCAAGATAACCCCAATGATTGAAAGCGCTAGTACAGCGACGTTTATTATCGGATCGCTCTCGGTTAGAAATCGCCGGCGCTCAGATTTAGATTTAGTAAATGCGCTCATCATGATCTGACTCCCGAAGTGCTTTTAATTGATGGGATTCGCTTTGCCGGCCCATTAGGAAAGAGCGCTTCCTTTCCATTTTCGCCAAAAATATCTTCGTAAATTCTCCTAACACCTAAACCACTTGTTGAAGCTCCAAATCCACCTTGGCTCACCATCATTACAACCACGAACTGTGGTTTTTTGGCGGGGGCGTAAGATGCAAACCAAGAAGTGTCATCTTTTGTACTTCCATCCAAATTCAATCCGAAAACTTGTCCGGTTCCCGTCTTTCCACTTACCTCAGTTCGTAATCCAGCAAAAGCGCCTCTTGCTGTACCGCTTGTAACAACCGCTCTTAAAGAATTTTGGAGAAACTTCAAGGTAGATCGTTTAACAGGCAATTCACCGGTGACTTTAGGTTGAAACTCTTCAATAACTTTATTGGTCGGAGAAACAATAGCGCGAGCAACTGTTGGCTGGAAAAGCTTTCCACCATTAGCGATTGCTCCATACATAACAGCCATCTGCATAGGGGTCATCAGGACATCGCCTTGGCCGATTGAGAAGTTGACCATATCGCCGGCACGAACTTTGTCACCATCTAGACAGTTTTCCCGCGCGATTTCAATCAAGTATGGCGTTAGTTGTGACTTTTTCGCTCGTTCTCTGTAATTGCAATAGAAGTCTTTGTTATTTTCATACCAACTCAGCTTCCAATCTCGATTTGGTAGTCGGCCGCGTTGTTCTGATGGAAGATCAATACCCGTCTTCTTTCCAACACCGAATCCGGCTGCGGTTTTGAAGAAATAGTCGTTGGGATTCTCTTTAGGTTTTAGACCACCATCCCTTACCCATTCATCGTAAGCAATTTGATACCAAATTGAGTCACAAGAGATAGCCATCGCGGTCGTCATAGAGATTTTCCCCGCCGGTTTACTATCGAAATTCTTAAACTCGCGATCGCCAATTTGGACCGTTGCAGGACAGTCATAACTTGCCTTAAGGCTGTAATTGGCCTCGACGGCGGCGGATAGAGAAACAACTTTAAATGTCGAAGCTGGAGCAAAGACTCCTTGTATCGCTCGAGATAGCGCCGGGACTCCTGAGGCTTGGCTGTACAACTCCCTTGCCTGGCGAACCGTGATGCCGTTCTCCCAGATATTTAAGTCGTAATCTGGATAGGAAGCCATCGCCAGAACTCTTCCTTCTAAGTCGGTAACGATCGCTGCGCCCGCATCCCCCCGGTAACCGCTCGCTCGTGCTCGAAGAACAGAATCCCTTAACTCGCGTTCAACTACGGCTTGAAGTTTTGCATTTACATTTAAAACTAAATGATTACCCGGAATTGGTGCGATGTTTCTAGATTCCCTTGTGACCGATTCTTTGTAATTAACAATAACTGTTTTAACCCCAGGAGTTCCTCGGAGCGCTTGATCGTAGACATATTCGATTCCAGCTTTGCCAATCAATTCATTCCGGTAAAAGCGTTTACCCTCTTCATTATTGAGATCTGCTTCTGTAACTGGTCCGACATAGCCGAGAACATGAGTTCCACGTTCGCCAGAAATGCTTGGATAATTTCTAATTGAGACCGGTTCAGCATTTATTCCAGGAAAGACATCAGAGCGCTCCAATAATCTAAGGACTTGAGCTTCCGTCGCATCCTTTGTTATTGGAATTGGTTGATATCGATTTCCATTCCAGCAGCCGTTCTGCTCTTCCTTGGGCAATTCACCACAAAGTCTGGTGCGCACATAGACATCGTTTGGATTTAGCTCGAGTACTTGAGCCACTCGATATAAGACGCTTCTGCCCTTGTCTTTCTCGCGGTCAAGTATTGATCTATCAGCAGTCACCATGAGTCCCGCTTTATTTGCCGCTAGCGGCTCACCCTCGCTGTCGACAATCAAACCGCGTAGAGCAGGAGTCACTATGTCGCGGCTTTGAATATCCAGAGCGGCCTGTTGGTATCGCGGTCCATCAGCAATCTGTAGATAGAAAAGCCGTCCGAAAAGGGCAAGCATTAGCGATGCCACAAAGACCTGGGCAACAACTATTGCTAGAGCGGATCTATCTCGCATCATCGCTCCCGGGCGCTCAAGGAGAGCTTATGGCTGCGAATTGCGAGTGGGATATAGAGCGGAGCAAGCACAAATGACCAGAGCGCATTTCCTATCAACTCTCTCGCAATAACACTGAATGATGGAACATCTTGGCCAAGAATTGCACCAAAGATAATGAAGAGCGCGATTGCAAAGGTGCTAAAAATAGTTGTAACAACTGAAAGAGTTAATGGACTTAAATTTGAATCCAAGGAACCTCTGACATAAGTAACGATTAGGAATGCGAGCCCAGTCATCGTAAAGGTCCAAAGACCAAATGGGGCCTCCAAAGTCGGCGAGAGATCAGCGATGAGCCCTGCGAGAAACCCGATGAGTACAGCAGATGATCGCTCTTCCCTAAGTATCCAAGCAATAGCGAAAGCCAAATAGAGTGCAAATCCACCCAGGAAGAAGTTAATCCGATTTACAAAAGCTTCTTGAAAAAGAAAAATAAGTAGAAGTAAGCCGGAGCTAATAGGTACTCTATTGATTGACATGCTCATCCAAAGAATTACTCATTCGGTGAAGGAGTTACAAATACTGTGATGGTTGGAGCCGGGCGAGGCGCAGCGGGAACTAATGCGTCTCCTGGATTACTTCCACGCGAATCTAAAACAACGCTAACAACCCCGATGGAATTCAAATCCACAAACGATTCAACTCTTGCTTCCTTTGTGAGTTGCCCAGTTGCGTTTTCAACAAAAACAATTTTTCCAACTGGAACACCAGGTACAAATGGGGCATCGCCGGAACTTCCCCGAGACAAGAGCACGTCTCCCACAGTTAAATCGGCTGCGGCGCTCAACATCTGAAGCGAGAAGATGTTCTGACCTTCACCACTCAGAACTCCCATAAATTGTGAACCAGCAACCCGCACGCCTACTCGAAATGATGGATCACTCATGAGCATCACAACCGAGGCGTTTGCAGTTGTGGACTTAACAACTCCCACCAATCCAGAAGCTGCAATCACCGTCATATCTCGACGGATTCCAGCGCTTGATCCTTGATCGATAACTATCGATTCACTTATTGTGGCTGTGCCACCTTTACTTATCACTCGCGCACTAACGGTCTTAAATCTAGCCTTACCCGCAAGGTCCAATACGCCCTTTAGTTGCTTGAGTTCACCCTCGATGTCTTTGTTAAAAATTACCTGGGCTTTTAATTCCTGATTCTCTTTTTCTAATTCATCTATACGTTCACGAGTGTTATTTAGATTGAAGAGATCGCTAAAGAACTGGCCGATGGGCGAAATCAACGTGCTGCCAAAGCTTTGAAACGGTGCAAGTGCAGATTGAGTAAAACCTCTTATTGATGAAACAACGCTTACCCCACGCAGATCTAAAGTGATGAGAAGTAGCGAAGTTACAAGAAGAGATACAAGTAAGAGCCTCGCTCGGTTTGTACCTCTTGTAGCCATTTTTGCGCCATCGCTTATCTACGAGGCTCTGAGATCAAAACTTTCTCAAGAGCTTCGAACTCTTCAACGCACTTGCCAGAACCTTCAACGACTGCGAGAAGTGGACGTTCGGCAACATGAATAGGCATGTTGGTCTCATGGCGTAGCCGTTCATCTAATCCCTTGAGTAATGCGCCACCGCCGGTTAAAACGATTCCACGATCCATCAAGTCTGCGGATAATTCAGGTGGGGTCTTATCCAAAGTTGCCTTTACTGCATTCACTATCGCAGCTACTGGCTCTTCAAGAGCTTTTCTTATCTCTTCTGAGGACACAACTATTGTCTTAGGTAATCCAGTTGAGATGTCGCGACCGCGAATCTCAGCATCTGGTTCGTCGCGAAGTGGATAAGCAGAACCAATCGCCATCTTTATCTCTTCGGCGGTGCGCTCACCGAGCATCAACGAGTACTCGCGCTTAATCCAGTTAATGATTGCTTGATCTAACTCATCGCCACCCACGCGGATTGAGCCAGCAGAAACAATTCCACCCATAGAGATAACGGCAACTTCAGTAGTACCGCCACCGATATCAACCACCATATTTCCAGTTGGTTCGTGGATAGGTAATCCGGCGCCAATTGCGGCCGCCATCGGCTCTTCGATTATGTAGACCTTTCGGGCTCCCGCTTCATAGCCAGCATCCTTAACCGCACGCTGCTCTACGCCAGTAATACCGGAAGGAACGCAGATAACAATTCTTGGTTTTGCTAGATAAGTGTGCTTGTGAACTTGGCGGATGAAGTATTTGATCATCAACGCCGTTGTGTCGAAATCTGCGATAACGCCATCCTTAAGTGGACGGATTGCAACAATGCTTCCAGGAGTACGGCCAATCATTTTCTTGGCCTCTGCGCCGACCGCAAGGACCGCGCCCGTATCTTGATTGACGGCAACCACGCTTGGCTCATTTAGGACAATTCCTTTTCCGCGCACATAGACCAATGTGTTGGCTGTGCCGAGGTCAATTGCCATATCGCGACCCAAGAAGGTCCAACGATTGAGTTGGTTTGCCATCTCTTTACTCCTTATAGATTGGGGAAGAAAATCTTTATTTCACGTTCTGCTGACTCGACTGAGTCCGATCCATGAACCAGGTTTTGCACGACCTTTGTTCCTTGATCTCTTGCTAGATCACCACGAATGGTTCCGGGAGCGGCAACAGTCGGATCTGTCGCGCCCGCCAGTGATCTAAATCCTTCGATCACTCTCTGGCCTTCGGCGATGAGAGCGACGATTGGTCCGCTAAGCATGAACTCAAGTAACGGTTCATAAAAAGGTTTTCCTTTATGTTCCGCGTAATGAGCTTCAAGTATTCCGCGATCAGCCGAAAGCATTCTTAGTTCGGCAATCTTGTAACCCTTAGCTTCGATTCGATTGATGATCTCGCCAACTAGCGAACGACGAACGCCGTCTGGTTTTACCAAGACCAATGTTCGTTCGATACCGCCATTGATAACGCTAGAGGTGGGAGTCACAGGGGTAAGTCTATTCGGGATTTTCAGCCTCGCGAGCCCGCTTGATTGCCTCACCCTTTCGCCCCACCACGATGGCGGTTATCCATAGCCCTAGGAAAAGCGCTCCCATAAAGAACATCATGAATACATAGAAACCGTAGAGAATCAAAGCAAATTGCAGAATCCACCCAAGAATCCAACCGATGCGATTACGGAACATCGCTAGAGTCAGAATGTTGAGCGCAAGAAGTGCATACCCAAAGTAAAGGCCGTTATCCGTGGTTAAGTCTTTTGCCAATAGGAGCGCAAAGCCGATTAAGAGTATTTCCATAGAGAGCACGCTTCTTGCCAACATCTTCATCTTGTGGCTCTCTTCCTGATAAATGCTCTAGCTTCTCCTGCAGATATTACTGAGCCAGCTATCAATACTGCACAGCTCTTCTCATTCATCTCAACTTCAAATCTAGCTTGCGTGATTGCAGCATCAATTGCGCTCTCTAGTGAGTCCTTGGTAAGGACTCTATCTCCACCAAAAATTTCGCGAGCTTGGGCTGCTAGCTCATCAATTGGGGCTGCACGATGCGAAGAATTCTTAGTGATAATTACCGTTGTCATGATTGCTTCAAACTCTTCGAGAATTCCATCTGTGTCTTTGTCGCCCATTGGCGCAACAATTCCAATTATTGAATCAAAATCGAACTCACTCTCGATGGTTTTACGGAGCGACTTTGCGCCATGGGGATTGTGTGCTGCATCAATTATTACCGTGGGGCTTCGATGAACGATCTCACATCGGCCCGGGGAGGAGGCTTTTGCAAAAGCGGTTCTAACTAACTCCTCATCTAGCTTCCTCTCCCCAGCAAATACTTCAACGGCAGCTAGCGCGGTGGCAGCATTGCTTGCTTGATGCTCGCCATGAAGTGGAAGGAAGAGTTCTTCATAATCACCATAGACACCTTTAATACTTATTAGTTGTCCCCCTACAGCAAGTGAGCGGTTCGATACTTGGTATTCGACACCTTCTCGGATTGGAGTCGCCTCTACTTCCGCACATTTACGCATCAAAACTTGGGCTGGATCTAGCTCCTGTCTAGCCAATACCGCAAAGGAGCCGGGCTTGATTATTCCTGACTTTGTAGTTGCAATAGCCGTCAAGGTATCGCCCAGATATTGGGTGTGATCAAGGCCGATTGGTGTAACCACAGAAACTTTCGCATTAATAACATTTGTGGAATCCCACTCTCCACCCATGCCACACTCAAAGATTCCTACATCGACTGGATGCTCAGCAAAAGCCACAAACGAAAGTCCAGTAATGGCTTCAAAGAAGGAGAGCCGGTGCGACATTCGCTCATCTACTAATTGAAAATATGGAGCGACATCTTCATAAGTGGCAATCATTGCGGCCTCAGAAATCATTTCGCCATTGATACAAATTCGCTCCAGATAGCTCTCTAAATGTGGGCTAGTAAATCTTCCGGTTCGTAGACCAAGTTCAAAGCAGAGTGAGTCAATTAGCCTTGTTGTAGTTGTCTTTCCATTTGTACCAGCAATATGAATTGTGGGATAGGAAAGTTGGGGCGAGCCGAGAAGATCTGCGAGTAAGGCTATCCGTTCTAAAGTTGGATTAATTCGGGTTTCTGGCCAGCGATTAAGGAGTGCTTGTTCAATTTCATCAATCTTATTGTTGGACATACTCACTCCTTAGGGAGCGAATCCAATAGCGATTTGATTCTTACGATCTCGCTATCGCAAAACTCTAAGCGCTCTCTTATAGATGAAACGACATCCATCGGAGCCTTCGCCATGAAATTCTCATTCTCTAACTTAACCTTTGCCGTTTCACGATCTTTCTCAACAGCAGTCAAATCTTTAGAGAGTCGCGCTCGTTCAGCTTTAACATCAATTGCGCCGGACAGATCAAAGGTGACCGTGAAGCTCCCTACTTCAATCTTTGCGCTCTGCTTGAAAGATGAGTCAGGTTTATCAAGTCGTACCAAAAATCTAATCGAATCCTCATATTGAGAAAGCGCGCCACTCATACCTTGTATTTCTGCTTTGATTCGCGCCGAAGTCTTAATGCCTTGTTCACTCCTAAAACGACGAATCTCAGTGATCAATCTCTTCATATCTTCAACTACATCAAGAGCTTCCTGATTAGTTTGAGCAGAGCTTGCCTTTGGCCAAGAAGCAATCACTAGTGATTCACCACCAGTTAAAGAGGTCCAGAGCGCTTCAGAGATAAATGGCATGCTCGGGTGCATTAAGCGCAGCAGTTGATCTAGAACATGTCCTAGTACTCGCTTAGATTTATCAGCGTCTACTCCACCCTTTGCGAAAGTGTCCTTTACTAGCTCCAAGTACCAATCGCAGACTTCATCCCAAGCAAAGTGATAAAGCGCATCACTTCCCTTGGCGAACTCAAATTCTTCATAAAGGGAATCAACTTCCTCGATAGTTCTATCTAGTAAATCAAGAATCCATTTATCAATATGATTTAAATCTTTTCGATCCGGTAACTCGCCAGTTACCGTGGCCCCGTTTATTGCGGCAAAACGGGTTGCATTCCATACTTTGGTAGCAAAATTACGCGCTCCCGCAATCCACTCATCAGCGAGGGCTTGATCTGCTCCTGGATTTGCACCGCGCGCTAACGCAAAGCGCAGCGCATCTGATCCGTACTTATCCATAAACTCAAGGGGATCGATTACATTTCCTTTGGATTTTGACATCTTCTTTCCATGCTTATCCCGCACCAAGCCATGAAGGGCAATAACGTCAAATGGTTGCCTTCCATCCATTGCAAACAAACCAAAGATCATCATTCGCGCGACCCAGAAGAAGAGAATGTCGTAGCCCGTTACTAAAACGCTCGTCGGATAAAACTTCTTAAGTTCTGCGGTCTCCTCCGGCCAACCTAAGGTTGAAAATGGCCAGAGCGCCGATGAAAACCAGGTATCTAGTACATCCTCATCTTGTACCCAGCCAGCCGGCGCTTGTTCTTCCGGTCCGACAACTTCCATCTCTCCGTTCGGTCCATACCAAACAGGAATTCGATGTCCCCACCAAAGTTGGCGAGAAATACACCAATCATGCATGTTGTCGACCCAGTCAAAATATCTTGGTTCAAGTTCTTTCGGAGAGATCTCAACTCTTCCATCGCGAACTGCATCACCGGCCATCTTTGCAAGTGGTGCAACCTTTACAAACCATTGCATTGAAAGTCTTGGTTCGACAATCGTGTTACATCGCGAACAATGTCCAACGCTATGTTTGTATGGACGCTTCTCCCAACCCAACATTCCATCTTGACGGAGTTGCTCAACGACAGCTTTTCGAGCGGTAAAACGATCCATGCCATCAAATTGGGTTCCAGTCCCATCCATGACTCCCGCTTCATTCATGATGATGATCATTGGGACGTTATGCCTTAGGCCCATTTCGAAGTCATTCGGATCGTGAGCAGCTGTGACCTTTACAGCGCCAGTTCCAAACTCGGGATCAACAAGCTCATCGGCAATTATCGGAATCATGCGATTCACATATGGAAGTTTTACCTTCTTTCCAATCATCTCTTTGTAGCGCTCATCATTTGGGTTTACCGCAACAGCGCCATCACCCAACATGGTTTCGGGACGAGTTGTGGCGATGAAGATATGGTCGCCATCTAACTCGCCGTAGCGAATTTGGACGAACTCTCCATCAATTTCTTGATAGTCAACTTCGATATCAGAGAGCGCGGTTAAGCAACGAGGGCACCAATTAATGATGCGTTCGGCGCGGTAAATGAGCCCGGCGTCATACAATCTTTTAAAGATTGTTAAAACTGCACGGGAAAGTCCTTCATCCATAGTGAAGCGCTCACGCTTCCAATCGACGCTATCGCCAAGGCGCTTCATCTGGCCAAGAATTGCGCCGCCAGATTCGGACTTCCACTCCCAAACTTTCTTTACAAACTCTTCTCTTCCAAAGTCATGGCGACTCTTACCTTGGGCAGCAAGTTGTTTTTCAACGACGTTCTGTGTGGCAATTCCAGCATGGTCCATTCCAGGAAGCCAGAGCGTTTCAAATCCCTTCATCCGCTTCATGCGAATCAAGAGATCTTGGAGGGTGTGGTCAAGAGCGTGACCAATATGAAGACTTCCGGTGACATTCGGTGGTGGGATAACTATGCAAAACGGTGGTTTATCGGATTTTGCATCTGCGGAGAAATAGCCAGCATCGAGCCATTTTTGGTAGAGCGGACCCTCAATGTCTTGCGGTACGAAATTAGAGGGTAGCTCTGACATAAGCGGGATACTACCTAGTGTTAAGCAGTCTTCTCTTCTCCGCGCTTGCTGCTTCGTTTAACGCTATTTGGTCCGCGCTCGACATAAACCGGAGCAGATTTTGTCTTTATGACTTCTGCGGTAACTACTACCTTTCCAATCTCCTTCTTGCTTGGAACTTCATACATCACAGGAAGCAAAATCTCTTCCATGATTGCACGAAGTCCACGTGCTCCAGTGCCTCGAGCAATCGCTTGATCGGCAATAATTTCTAGAGCATCAGGAGCGATTTCGAGTTCCACATCATCCATATCAAACAAGTGCTGGTATTGCTTTACCAATGCATTCTTTGGCTCGGTAAGAATCTCCAGCAAAGCTGCGCGATCTAGGCTCTCAACAGAAGTAACTATTGGAAGACGTCCAATGAATTCAGGAATCATGCCGAATTTCAATAGATCTTCAGGCATTACCTCAGCAAATGGATCAACCTTTTCATTCTCTTTGATGACCTTAAGCGCTGCATTAAAGCCGACGCCGGCTTTTCCTTTTCTGGATTCAATAATCTTCTCTAGACCAGCAAAAGCTCCACCTACGATGAAGAGAACATTCGTTGTATCGATTTGGATGAACTCTTGGTGTGGATGCTTTCGTCCACCTTGTGGTGGAACAGATGCTGTAGTTCCTTCTAAAATCTTTAGCAGCGCTTGTTGAACACCTTCACCTGAGACATCTCGAGTGATTGATGGGTTCTCACTCTTACGGGCGACTTTATCAATCTCATCGATATAGATGATTCCGGTCTCGGCTTTCTTAACATCAAAGTCAGCTGCTTGGATCAACTTTAGGAGTATGTTTTCAACATCTTCTCCAACATAACCAGCTTCGGTTAGAGCAGTTGCATCTGCGATAGCAAAAGGAACATTTAGCATTCTTGCCAAGGTTTGGGCCAACAAAGTCTTGCCGCAACCAGTCGGGCCAAGTAACAAGATATTGCTCTTTGCTAACTCGACTCCATCTTCGCGGCGACGATCACCAGTCTTAATTCGCTTGTAATGGTTATAGACGGCTACAGAAAGTGACTTTTTGGCACGCTCTTGGCCTATTACATATTGATCAAGAAATTCATAGATTTCTTGTGGTTTAGGAAGTTCCTGTAATCCAAGTCCCGAAGCTTCATTTAATTCATCCTCGATGATCTCGTTACATAAATCTATGCACTCATCGCATATATAAACCCCAGGGCCAGCAATAAGTTTCTTTACTTGTTTCTGGGTTTTACCGCAGAAAGAACACTTAAGAAGGTCGCCGCTTTCACCGATGCGAGTCACGAATGCCAACTTTCACTAGGGAAGGCTCTAATCGTAGATTTGAACCGAGCCCAAAGGTGGGCGATACGCGTTCGCTCTAAGAATAATTAGGAGTAATTCGAGTAGGAGCTATTACTTCTTTACCGAAGCTTTGCGGCTAGCGAGTATCTGGTCGATTAGGCCGTACTCAACCGCTTCTTCAGAAGTAAGGATCTTGTCCCGTTCGATGTCCTTTGCAATTTCCTCTTTGCTCTTCTTGGAGTGCTTCGAGAGCATAATCTCTAGGAGCTCGCGCATCCGAAGAACTTCCTTCGCCTGAATCTCAATATCAGAACCTTGACCGCCACCTTCGCTATATGGCTGGTGAATAAGAATGCGTGAGTGCTCAAGCGCGTAACGCTTTCCAGCAGTTCCGCCGGCAAGAAGAACGGCTGCGGCTGAGGCGGCTTGACCCAAACAAATTGTCATGACATCTGGACGTACAAATTGCATCGTGTCATAAATTGCAGTCAAAGCCGTAAATGATCCACCAGGTGAATTGATGTACATCATGATGTCGCGATCAGGGTCCATCGACTCAAGAGTCAAAAGCTGGGCCATGACGTCGTTAGCTACTGTGTCATCGATTGCTTGACCAAGGAAGATGATGCGCTCTTCAAATAGTTTTGTATATGGATCGAGGCGCTTGTATCCATAAGAGGTTCGCTCCTCGATTGTGGGAAGAACGTAACGATTCTGGAATTCGTAATTACTCATCGCGCTGTTCCTCCGCTTCCTGAAACTTGGCCGGCAGATTTAACAACATGGTCAACAAATCCGTATTCCTTCGCCTCATCTGCGTTGAACCAACGATCTCGGTCTGAGTCAATTGTGATGGTTTCGATTTTTTGGCCAGTATGGAAAGCGATTAACTCAGCCATCTTTTTCTTGGTAAATGACATCTGTTCTGCCTGGATCTTGATATCCGATGCAGTTCCGCCGATGCCGCCAGAAGGTTGGTGCATCATGATTCGGGCATGCGGTAGCGCGTAACGTTTTCCTGGCGCTCCAGCACAGAGCAAGAATTGCCCCATTGAAGCTGCAAGTCCCATAGCAACTGTTGCGACATCATTCTTTATGTATTGCATAGTGTCATAGATAGCCATACCTGCTGAGATGGATCCGCCTGGTGAATTGATGTAGAGGTAGATGTCTTTTTCAGGATCTTCGGCTGCAAGAAGGAGCATCTGGGCTGCAATCGCGTTTGCCATCGTGTCCTCAACTACCGAACCAAGAAAGATAATTCTCTCTTTGAGTAGTCGGTTATAAACCTGATCATCCAAACCACCCGCAGCTGAAGCCGCCAGGCGTGGGGTATTGAGCTCCACCGATTCCTCCTGCTTAGTTTTACTTAGATGAATATGTAGTGACCCTAACGCTCCAAAGGAGATTTTGCTTCCCTGAATCCCAGAAATTGCCCTTTGTTCGCTCAGGGCAGAGAGTTACTCGGACTTTTCTTCCGCAGCTGGCTTAGGAGCAAGTTTCGAGAGGTCTACTTCCCTACCCGATGCATCTTTAATCTTTACGCGTTCTAGAACTACGGCGAGCGCCTTGGTGCGCGCGACTTCAGCCATCAAAGCGGCAATCTGACCAGCTTGAGAGAGTTGTTGCGCGAACTGATCCGGTGACATTCCATAACGGGCCGCAGTGCGAATTAAGTACTCTGTTAACTCCGCCTCAGTTACTTGGACTTCTTCAGCCTTAACTATGGAATCAAGCAAGAAATCCGCGCGCACTGAGCGAGTCACCTCATCGGTAACTTCTTTACGATGAGTCTCATCTTCAAGGCGATTCTCTTTCTCGAGATGATCATCTACCTCATCTTTGACAAGCTGTTCAGGCACAAGAATTTCAACGGTGTCCAGTAGGTGCTTTAACAAATTATCTCGGGCTTGAGCACCTTGCTCCATCGCCTTCAAGCGCGAAAGTCGCTCACGAGAATCAGATTTCAACTCATCTAGCGTTTCAAATTCACTTGCAAGCTTGGCAAACTCATCATTTAAATCGGGAAGTTCGCGCTTCTTCACAGCCTGGAGGGTCACCGTTACTTCACCGGTGTCGCCCTCTTTCATTCCCACCAGTTGCGTATTGAAAGTCTTGCTCTCGCCC
>JACCDI012126322.1_pt1 | contig 22780 bp, 25 predicted proteins | sample 7442791 | NCBI WGS metagenome assembly JACCDI01 (sample SAMN15323434, study PRJNA562643) | freshwater metagenome | isolation source: river surface water | place: USA:Blue River Watershed | collected 2017-08-15
AAGAAAGTGGTCTTGCCCGCGCCATTGGGGCCGATGAGCCCCGCCACCTGGCCACGCTCGATGCGCAGGTTCACCTCGCTCAAGGCCTGCAGGCCGCCGAAGCGCTTGCTCGCCCCCTGCACCGACAACAATGCGTCGCTCATGCCGCGCCTCCATGGGACGTGGCCAGCATGCGGTCTTCCTTGCGCGGGGAAGGCCACAGCCCGGCCGGACGCACGAGCATGATCAGCACCAGCGCAAGGCCATACAGCAGCTGCCGCAGCACCTCGGCCTCTATCCAGACCCTGCCAAGCAGTGCTACCTGTACCGGCTCGACCGTGTGGCGCAATACTTCGGGCAGTGCGGCCAGCAGCACGGCGCCCAGCACCACACCCGGAATATGGCCGATACCGCCGAGCACGACCATCGCGAGTATCGCGATCGAATCGGTGAGCGTGAATGACTCCGGCGAAATGAAGCCCTGGAACGCGCCGAACATTGCGCCGGCCACGCCGCCGAAGCTCGCGCCCATCGCGAATGCCAGCAGCTTCACGTTGCGCACGTTGATGCCCATCGCCTTGGCGGCGATCTCGTCCTCGCGGATCGCGATCCACGCGCGGCCGAGGCGCGAGTGCTGCAGCCGCGCCGCGAAGAAGATCGTCACCACGCACAGCAGCAGGAAAAGGAAGTAGTACGCGTTCACCGACGGCATCGCAAAATCGCCGATCCTGATCATGCCGGCCTCGCCGGCCAGCGACACGCCACCGATGCGGATCGGGTCGATCAGGTTGATGCCCTGCGGTCCGTTGGTGATGTTGACCGGGCCGTTGAGGTTATTCATGAAGATGCGGATGATCTCGCCGAAACCGAGCGTGACGATGGCCAGGTAATCGCCGCGCAGCTTGAGCGTCGGCGCGCCGAGCAGCGCACCGGCGACGCCGGCCACCAGCGCCGCGAGCGGTACGATCAGCCACACCGACAGGTGGATGCCGTTGGCCGCGATCGCCGGGCCGACCGCATGAACCAGCCATTCGCCGGCGGCCGGATACTCCATCTGCAGCGATTCGATCACGGCCGCGAACTGCGGCGAAGCGAACAGTCCTGCGAGGTAGGCGCCAATGGCGAAGAAGGCGATGTAGCCGAGGTCCAGCAGCCCGGCAAAACCGACCACCACGTTCAGGCCCAGCGCCAGCATCACGTACAGCAGCGCGACATCGGCGATGCGCACCCAGGTATTGCCGAACGGCGCGGCAACGAAAGGAAAGGCCAGCACGGCCAGCAACAGCAGCGCCAGCTTCACGCGCGAGCCTGGCAAGTACACGCTCATCACCATGGTCTTGCGCTCATGAACGGTCCGCAACTCGTTCGCCCATCAGGCCCGACGGTCGCAGCGTCAGCACCAGGATCAGCACGATGAACGCGAAGATGTCCTGATAGTGGCTGCCGAGCACGCCGGCGGTCAGGTCGCCGATATAGCCCGCGCCGAGGCTCTCGATCAGGCCCAGCAAGATCCCGCCAAGCATCGCGCCGTAGATATTGCCGATGCCGCCCAACACCGCGGCCGAGAATGCCTTCAGGCCGGGCACGAAGCCCATTGCGAACTGCGCCGACGCATAGTTCGCCGCCCACATCACGCCGGCAAGCGCAGCCAGCGCCGCGCCAATCGCGAAGGTGAACACGATCACGCGGTTCGCATCGACGCCCATCAGCGCGGCCACGCGCGGGTTCTCGGCGACCGCACGCATCGCGCGGCCCAGCCGCGAGCGCTCGACCAGCAGCGACAACGCAATCATCGACAGCATGGCCAGCAGCAGCAACAGTACCTGCGTCGGGGTGATCAGGCCGCCGGCCACATGCAGCGGCTCGGCCGACAGCACCTGAGGGAGGGGCAGCGGATCGCGGCCCCAGATCATCATCGCAAAGGTCTGCAGCAGGATGGATACGCCGATCGCGGTGATCAACGGCGCCAGTCGCGGCGCGTTGCGCAGCCGGCGGTACGCTATGCGCTCGATCAGGATGCTGACAATCACGCAGACTGGGATCGCGCCAGCGATCGCGATCGCCAGTTGCACGATGCCGGGCAGTTGCGGTGCGAACTTCTGCAGCGCCTGCAGAATGGTCCAGCCCGTCATCGCGCCAATCATCAGGACATCGCCGTGCGCGAAATTGATCAGGTTCAGCACGCCGTAGACCATCGTATAGCCGAGTGCGACCAGCGCGTACATGCTGCCGAGGACCAGGCCATTGATCAGTTGCTGGACGAGGATATCCATTGCGCTCAGGCGGCCGCGGGCCGGCCCGACAAACCTTTCGGCAGCGGGAAGGTCACGTTCTCCTCGACGCCGTCGAGCTCGCGCACCGAGGACGCGCCAAGTTCCGCGAGCCGCGCGACCACCTGCTGCACCAGCACCTCGGGCGCGGACGCGCCCGCGGTGACGCCGATGCGTGATTTGCCGGCCACCCAGGCCGGATCGATCTGCGCGGCATTGTCGACCATGTAGGCCTCGACACCGTTCTTCTGCGCGACTTCGCGCAGGCGGTTCGAATTCGAGCTGCTCGGGCTGCCGACCACGATCAACAGCTGCACCTGCGGCGTCATGAACTTCACCGCCTGCTGTCGGTTGGTGGTGGCGTAGCAGATGTCGCCCTTCTTCGGTTCGGCGATGTTCGGGAAGCGGCGCTTGAGGGCCGCGATGATGTCGGCCGTATCGTCGACCGACAGCGTGGTCTGCGACACGAAGGCAAGGCGGTCGGGATCGCTGACCTGCAGCGCGTCGACATCCTCGATGGTCTCGACCAGATACATGCCGCCTTCGCTCTGGCCCATCGTGCCCTCGACCTCCGGATGCCCCTGGTGCCCGATCATGATGATCTCGCGCCCTTCCTCGCGCATCTTGCCGACTTCGACGTGCACCTTGGTGACCAGCGGGCAGGTCGCGTCGAACACCTTCAGGCCGCGCCCTTCGGCCTCCGTCTTCACCGCGCGCGACACGCCGTGCGCGGAAAACACCAGGTGGCTGCCGGCCGGCACATCGGCAAGGTCCTCGATGAAGATCGCGCCCTTGGCGCGCAGGTCGTCGACCACATATTTGTTGTGCACGATCTCGTGCCGCACATAGACTGGCGCGCCGAACTGCGCGAGCGCGCGCTCGACGATCTCGATCGCGCGGTCGACCCCGGCACAGAAGCCGCGCGGTTGCGCGAGCAGTATTTCCTTGTTTGCGTCCACGATTGGCCCCGTCACATGATGCCGATGATCCGCACTTCGAACTTCACGGGCTGACCCGCGAGCGGATGGTTGAAGTCGAACAGCGCGTCGTCGTCGGCGATCTCGAGCAGCACGCCGGCAAAGCGGCCGCCGCCCGGCGCAGCAAAATCGACCAGGTCGCCGACCGCGTAGCTTTCATCGTCGCTTGAATGCTTGCGCAGCGTGGCCAGCGACACCCGTTGCAGCAGGTCCGGGTTGCGTGGGCCGAAGGCCTCGCCCGGGGGCAGCTCGAATACCTGGTGCGTGCCCTCGGGCAGGCCGACCAGCCGGGCCTCGAGCGAAGGCGCGAGCTGTCCGGCGCCGAGCTGCAGCGTGGCCGGCGTGTCGTTGAAGGTGGTCACGATGTCGCGGCCGTCCGACGACGACAGGCGGTAATGCAGGGTCAGGAATGCTCCTTCGGTGACAACGGATTGTGGCGAATTCGACATAAATTGGCTGCCTTTGATCAAGCGCCCTATTGTAAGCCAGCCACCGGCGCCAGTTGCCGCAATCCTCGGCCGGCAAGCGCTACATTTGCGCGTCCCGCCTTCACCGGAGCCCGTGCATGCGCATCACCGACCTTCCGCAAGACCTTCGTCCGCGCGAACGCCTGTTGTCCAACGGTGCCGGTGCGCTCACCGATGCAGAGCTGCTGGCCATCCTGCTGCGCACCGGCACCGGCGGCAGCAGCGCAATCGATATGGGTCAGGCGCTGCTTGAGCGCTTCGGCTCGCTGGGGCGGCTGCTGACGGCCGAGCCCCATGAATTGAGGGCGATTCGCGGCCTGGGCCCGGCCAAGCGTGCCGAGATTCTGGCCGTGACCGAACTTCAGCGGCGCGCGCTGCAGCAACTGGCCAGCGAGGGAACCGTGCTGGACTCGCCGCGCGCGGTCATGATGTTCCTGCAGCATCGGTTCAACGGACTGCAGGCCGAATCCTTCATCGGCCTGTTCACCGACATGCAGAACCGGCTGCTGGCCGTCGAAGAGCTGGCCACCGGCACGCTGGGCCGCGTCAATGTCTATCCGCGCGAGGTCGTTCGGCTCGCGCTGAAGCACAATGCGGCAGCGGTGATCTTCGCGCACAACCACCCCGGCGGGCGGGCCGAGCCGAGCGAACTGGACAAGGCGCTGACCCGCAAGCTGCAGCAGGTGATGGGCGGCATCGAGGTCAGCCTGCTCGATCACCTGATCGTCACGCCGCAGGAAATCTGGTCATTCCGCGAAAACGGCTTGTGCTGAACACATGAAATCCCTGCATCCTCAACGGAAAATGTTAAATTTCTCCCGACCCGTCAAGACACAATTTATTTTCGCAAGTCATTGAATCTGCGTGGATTTTTCTGTATACTCGCTTTTTTCCAAATTTCGGGAATTTTAAGGAGTCTGCTGTGGCACGTGAATGCGAAGTAACCGGGAAGAAGCCGATGAGCGGCAACAATGTTTCCCACGCAAACAACAAAACCAAGCGTCGCTTCCTGCCTAACCTGCAGAACCGCCGTTTCTGGGTTGAGTCGGAAAACCGCTGGGTCCGCCTGCGCGTTTCGAACGCCGGCATCCGCATCATTGACAAACTCGGCATCGATGCCGTGCTCGCCGACATGCGTGCACGCGGCGCCAAGGTTTAATCGAATTCAGGAATAGGAAAGAGACATCATGGCAACCAGCAAAGGCCGCGAAAAGATCAAACTGGAGTCGACCGCAGGTACCGGTCACTTCTACACCACGACCAAGAACAAGCGCACGATGCCCGAGAAAATGACGATCATGAAGTTCGATCCGAAAGCTCGCAAGCACGTCGAGTACAAGGAAACCAAGATCAAGTAATCGGTTTCCGGTCCAATAAAAAACCCGCTCCTCGGAGCGGGTTTTTTATTGCCCGGCTTCGTCACCGGGCTTCGTCAGGGCGGGACGTCTCGTAACGCCCCGAACCTGTCAGGCGTAGCTGCGCAGGCGCAGCGAGAACTCTTGCAGCGAACGGATGCCGGACGCTTCCGCACGCGCGCACCAGTCACGCAACTGCTGCAGCAGCTGGTCGCTGGTCGAATGCGAACGCTCCCAGATCGCGCCCAATTCCACGCGCATCTCGTGCATGGTCTTCAGCGCATTGCTGTGCTTGAACAGCTCGGACAGCTGCTGTTTCTGGTTGTTCTCGAGGCTGGCCGGCTCACGCTGCATCAGTTTCTTCGCAGATTTCAGGAAGCCCGCTTCAAGCGACGACTTCGCGCGGATCTGGTCCACCTCGTCGCGCCAAGCGCTGCGCACCGAGCGCGCATATTTGGCCATCACGTCATAGCGGTTGGCCACCACCGACTGCAGCGTGTCGAGGTCAGCGACCCGCTTCTGGCGATCGAACTTCGGCTCCGGCGCCACCTTCTTCACCTTGGCCAGGCCGAGGAAAGACAGGATGGAGATGTACAGCCAGCCGATGTCGAACTCGTACCACTTCGCCGACAGCTTCGCGGAGGTGCCGAAGGTGTGGTGGTTGTTGTGCAGCTCCTCGCCACCGATCAGGATGCCGATCGGCAGGATGTTGGTCGACGCATCCTTGCAGTCGTAGTTGCGGTAGCCCCAGTAGTGGCCAATGCCGTTGATGATGCCTGCCGCAGTCACCGGGATCCATGCCATCTGCACTGCCCAGACCGTCAGGCCGAGCACGCCGAACAGCGCGACGTCGATGATCATCATCAGCACCACGCCGAGACCCGAATGCTTGGTGTACACATTGCGCTCGAGCCAGTCATCGGGCGTGCCGTGACCGTACTTCTCGATGGTCTCGCGGTTCTTCGCCTCGGTGCGATACAGTTCGGCGCCCTCGAACACCACCTTCTCGATGCCGCGGGTGACCGGGCTGTGCGGGTCTTCGACCGTCTCGCACTTCGCGTGATGCTTGCGATGGATCGCCGCCCACTCCTTGGTCACCATGCCCGTGGTCAGCCAGAGCCAGAAACGGAAGAAATGGCTGGGGATCGCATGCAGGTCCAGCGCACGGTGCGCCTGGCAGCGATGCAGGAAGATCGTGACGCCGGCGATCGTGATGTGCGTCACGGCCAACGTGAAAAGCAGGATTTGCCAGCCGCTGGCGTGCATGACGCCATTGAGCAGGAAGTCGAGGACGAGGTCCAGACCGGAATTCTGAGTCATTTTTTCTCCAAACAATCAGCGAGTTCAGGTCACCTGTGTGGCTTACCTTAACTCAACCCGGGATTGTACGTGGTTTTCCCCCGAACCGCCCTGTTTTTTGGCAAATCTTAAAAAGAAGATCTTTTGAATCAATGACTTGGGGCTTTGGCGCTGCCCAAGATCAGCGTGGCAACGAGGAAGCCAGGTCTACCTGGTGTTCTTTGAGCAACTTCAACAGTGCGAGGTTCATTGCGGACTGTACGGAAGCCTTGCCCCGGGCCGGATCGTCGATCCACACCGACGCTTCGATCTCCAGTCCTTCAGGCCCCATGTTCAGCAACAATGCGGTCGGCGCCGGCTGCTGCTTGACCCGCGCCAGGCCAGTGAGTGCCGGCGGTATCGCATCGAGCAATCGGATGACATCGATGCCGTGGCCTACCCTGAAGCTCGTCGAGATGCGGGTGTCCCGGTCACTCAGGCACAGGTTCTGTACTGGCGAGGAGATCAGCATCTCGTTTGGGATGATCGATTCCGCCCCGTCCCCGCCGCGCAGCACCGTGTAGCGCGTGTTGATCTGCACGATCTGCCCGCTGAACTTGTCGACGACGACGACGTCGCCTATCGTCAGGCTGCGCTCGAGCAGCACGACGAAGCCCGACACGTAGCTGCTGACCAGCTTCTGCAAGCCGAGACCGAGGCCGACGCCCAGCGCGCCGCCGAACACCGACAGCACGGTCAGGTCGATGCCGACCAGCGACAGGCTGATCAGCAACGCGACCAGGATCAACAAGCCGCGCCCGACGCGCGCGAGCACCGCACGCAGCGAGGTGTGCATCGTATCGAGCTTCATCAGCCGCTGCTCCAGCAGCGCGGCCCCCCACAGCGCGAGCACCAGCGTCACGCCGACCCACATCAGCGCCTGCAGCAGCACCAGCAACGATTCCCGGTGCCGCCCGACGGGCAGCGTGGTCTCGTCCAGATAGCCGACGAACTCCGGCCACAGGCCGGTGATGTACAGCGCCACGCCGCTCCAGATCACCACCGCGATCGTCTGTTCGAAGGTCTGCAGGATCACACCGGCTCGCCCCTCTTTCGCGAATCCCTTGCGCAGCAGGTAGAACGCGGCACGGATCAGCAGGTAAGACAGCGTCAGCGGCATGGCGACGCGCAGCAGGCCAACCGCCTGCCACTGCGAAAGCACGCGACCGGCGAGCGCGATCAGGCCCAATGTCAACAGCGGCGTCAGCACACGCTGGAAGCTGTCGAGAGCGACACCGAGCGAACCGGTCTGGCCGGCGAAACGGCTCATCATCGCGCGCGACAGCAGCCAGCCGAGCGCCGCGCAGGCTGCCAGCGCGAGCAACTGCCACAGCAGGTTCGGGTTGTCGATATCGGCCAGCAGCTGTGACCAGAGATTGGTGGCAGGAGTCATCGGGATTCCAGTGGCTCGGCATTGGCGCGGTGGCGCATCCAGTTCGATGCAAACCGGTCCGCCAGCGCCGCATGGCCGCGAATGATCAACAGGTTTTCCGCATTCATGTTCTGCGCACTCCAGGTGAAGTTGAAGCTGCCGGTGACGACAGCAACCTGCGGCGTGCCGGCATCGATCACCATCACCTTGTTGTGCGCGTTCTTGTAGCGGGTCTCCAGCCACACCGGCACGCCGGCTCGGACCAGCGCGCGCAGCTGTGAACCCGGGTTCTCCGCATGCTGCCTCGCATCGGCGAGCACGCGCACGTCTACGCCGCGACGGTAGGCCGCGATGAGGCTATCCGCGATTTTACGGTGGGTCAACAGGAAGGCCTGCACCAGCACCTGCGCACGTGCGCCGTCCAGCGCGGCCAGCAGCGGCGCCTGCGCGTCATCCCACGGCGGAAAATAAACCACGATGCTGCCGGCCGATGGAAGAACCGGCGGCTCCGGCGCCGGCTCGCGCGCATGCGCCGCGGTGAGACAAAGCAGCAGCGCCGTCGTCAGCCAGCGCCGCTGCCGCAATCTCATTGCTTGCGCTCGAGCACTGCGGCGAAGAAGCCGTCGGTCTGGTGCACCTGCGGCAGCAGCTGCAGGTAGTCGCCGGTGTCGAGCGCGACCTTCTGCTCGGCCAGCACCTCGCGCGCCGGCACCAGCGCAAAGTCAGGATGCGCGCTCAGGAACTGCGCGACGATGGACTCGTTCTCCTCGGCCAGCAGGCTGCAGGTCGCATACACCAGCCGGCCGCCCGGCTTCACCAGCCGCGCCGCGCCGGCCAGGATGGACTGCTGCTTTGCATTCAGCTCGGCGATGTCGTCCGGCTGCTGCCGCCACTTGATGTCCGGATTGCGGCGCAGCGTGCCGAGGCCGCTGCATGGCGCATCCACCAGCACGCGGTCGATCTTGCCCGCCAGCCGCTTGACCTTCGCATCGTTCTCGTGCGCGATCACGACCGGGTGTACGTTCGACAGGCCGCTGCGCGCAAGGCGCGGCTTCAATTTCGCGAGCCGCTTGTCGGAAACGTCGAACGCGTACAGGCGGCCGGTGTTGCGCATGGCCGCGCCGAGGGCGAGCGTCTTGCCGCCTGCCCCGGCGCAGAAATCGACCACCATCTCGCCGCGCTTCGCGGCGACCAGCTGCGCGAGCAACTGGCTGCCCTCGTCCTGCACTTCGATCGCGCCATCCTTGAAGGCCTGCAGGTTCTGCAGCGCTGCCTTCTTCGGCAGCCGCAGGCCGAGCGGTGCATAGGGCATGCGCTCGAACACGATGCCGGCATGCGACAGCGCCGCCTCGGCCTGTTCGACCGAGGACTTCAGCGCGTTCACGCGCAGGTCCAGCGGCGCCGGACGGTTCAGCGCATCCATCAGCGCCATGGCGTCTTCCTCGCCATACTGCGCGACGAAACGCTCGCGCATCCAGTCCGGGAAGCTGCTGCGCGCAGCGGCGGGAAGGCTGGCGCGGTCGATGGCCATCACGCGCGTGAGCCACTCGGTTTCCTGCTCGGACAAGCCTGCGATCGCGTCGACACCCGCGGTGTCGGCCAGCGCGAGCAGCGCGACGCGGCGCATCTGCGGACCGACGCCGGATTCGGCGAACTGCATCAGCATGGTCCGGTTGCGCAGCAGGCCATAGACCGCTTCCGCGATCGCGCCGCGCTCGCGGCCGCCCAGGCGCGGATGCTCGCGGAAGTAACGGGACAAAGTGACGTCGGCCGGGCCGGCAAAGCGCAGGATCTCGCGCAATGCCTCTTCGGTGCCGCCGACGACGTACGGGGGCAATCTCATAAATACCTGTCAGTGAACGCGGGCCGTTGCTGCGGCTCGCGCGGGGGTCAGTGGGCGGCGGACGCGACGCGACGGACACGGTCGCCGTCGAGCCACACGCGTCCTTCGATGATGTCGCGCACCGCGCGCGGATAAATCACATGTTCCTGCGCCAGCACGCGTTTCGCAAGCTCGGCCTCGGTGTCCGTCTCGAGCACCGGAACGACGGCCTGTTCGACGATCGGGCCGTGATCGAGTTCGGGCGTCACATAATGCACGGTCGCGCCGTGGAATTTCACGCCGGCGTCCAGCGCCTGCTGGTGCGTCGCGAGTCCCGGAAAGCTCGGCAGCAGCGACGGATGGATGTTCAGCAGCCGGCCCTGGTAGTGATGGACGAAACCGGCGGTCAGGATGCGCATGAAGCCGGCCAGCACGACGAGGTCGGGCTTGAAGCGATCGATGGTCTCCGCGAGCGCGCGGTCGAAGCTGTCGCGATCGGGGAAGTTGCGGTGCTCGACGGCGGCGGCCGGAATGCCTGCGGATTCTGCGGTCTTCAGGCCCGCGGCGTCGGCCTTGTTGCTGATGACGGCGGCGATCTGCGCCGGCCATTTTTCCGTTGCGGCTGCATGAAGGATCGCTTCCATGTTGCTGCCGCGCCCGGAAATCAGGATCACGATATTTTTCATGGCGCGCATTTTATCAGCGCCACGCTGCTCGGGCCTTTCAGTTCAGATCCATGGCAACCGTTGGCGGCTCTGTCAGCGGCGCCCTCGGCAAGGCCTCAGTCGAACGAAAAGAAGACCCGGAACGGTATGCGCTTCTCGTGCCAGTAGTCGGCAGCATCGCGGAACACGTCGAGCAGGTTCTCGCGCGCTTCGCGGTCGAACTTCTGGGTGTTCGGCAACTGATCGAGCACGATCAGGAAACCCTGCTGCGGCCCGGCCTTGTGCAACAAGTCGGTCAGGCACTCGCGCAGCGCGTCATAATTCTTCGCCAAGGGCTTCGGGATGTGGAAGGACTCGGCAATCGCCGACAAGACCTGCTGGCGTGTCAATGCCTGCGACGCATTCGCATAAAGGAAATGGTGGGCTAGACGGATCGCTTCAGACTGCAGATCGGCGACCCGGAACGCGCGAATCGATTGCACGACATTCCCCGGAACCGTGCGCAGCAACCCGCCGCCCGACTCTGTTTCCTGGATCTGTTCTTCGCGCTGAGGCAGCGCGGCGAGCATATATATATTCACGATCCTGTTGAAACGTCGAAAGCCGCGCCGGCACGATTGTTATTTTTGCAAAGCCGGCACTGCAACAGCATTGCGAACCGGACCTGAAGGAGTTTTCCGACCGGACGCTTGATTGATAGCAATGCGTGATGATACCTGCGCTTTGTTCGCGGCAAAACCCCTGACCGCCATTTCCCGCGAAAAAGCATGAAAAATTAATAATTAATCCACCCAATTGCACGCAAAATACGTGATCTACGGATAATCAGACAATGATTACCCCCTGCGACGGGGGGGATCGACCGATTCAGGCTGCGACCATGAGTCCCGGTCGATCACTGCCTTGCGGCTCGGTCAGGCCGAAAAACCGCAGCACCTCGTCACGCCGGTTCAGCGTATCGATCTGCCCCAATTCGATCAGCGAACGCGTATACGTCGATTCGAACAGCAAATAGGACGCAAGTGCCGCGCCGCGGCGTTCCGTTGCGCCGATGGCCGACAGCAATGTGCGAATTGGCAAGGGCAGGCTGCCGACATGGCGGCTGGCAATGGAATCCAGCGGTTGCGACGGAGTGATCGCCAACATCTGCACCGGCCGCAGGCTCGTCTGCTGCAGTTGCTCGGGCGTCAGCAGCGACAAGGTGCGGTTGATGCGGGACATGCGTTCGATGTCGACCGACAGCCCGTCGAGGAAGATGCTGGACATCGCATGACCCGCTATCTGGGCCAGGCTGGGATAGCCGGAAAATTCCTCGAAGCGTCTTTCCGGGCCACCGATGTTGCCGGCGCCGATCACCAGCACCTTGTCCGCGCCCAGATGGATAGCCGGCGAGATGGGTGCCACCTCGCGCATCGAGCCATCGCCAAAATATTCGCAGCGATCGCCGCAATACAGCGGTACGGCCGGAAAGATCAGCGGAATCGCAGACGACGCCAGCAGGTGGTCGACGCCGATCTGCTGCGGCACCGAGATCCGCTGCATCCGGCTCCAGGGCGCAATCTCCGGGCCCGACTGGTAGAAGATCACGTGGCGTCCGGCGGTATACGACGAGGCTGAAATGGCCAGCGCGGCCAGGTGGCCGGCGTCGAGAGCGGCGTCCAGACGCGGCAAGTCCAGCATCTTGTGCAGCAGGCCGACCAGCGGCGAGTTGTCGAGCAGGGAATTGGGCGGTTGTGCCTGCCATTTTCGCAATAACCACCCAAAGGACAGTAACGACAGCCAGCGTGCGCCGGAGCGGAGCACACCGATCGAATCGGCGCGATAGACTTGCTCGACCTCCAGCTGGCGCCACACGCCGAGCAGGTGCGTGACGCTGTGCTCGAAGTCGTCGGCACGGCAGGCGAACGCGGTCGCGTTGATGGCACCGGCCGAGGTGCCGCAGACGATATCGAAAGGATTCTTGTGCGACGGCCAGCCGCATTCGCTGAGCAGCGACAGGATCGCCTGCAGTACGCCGACCTGGTAGGCGGCGCGAGCGCCGCCGCCAGTCAGGAAGAGTGCGGTCTTGGGTGGCGATGACATCGCCACAGATTAACAGCAGGCAAGGCGCTTGCGTGATTCCGCACCCTACTATTGCCCGATTACTACGGGCGATGCTTACTTCGGCTGCATCCGGATCGCGCCGTCGAGGCGGATGGTCTCGCCGTTCAGCATGCAGTTCTCGATGATGGTCTTGGCAAGATGCGCGTACTCATGCGCCTTGCCCAGTCGCGGCGGGAACGGAACCATCTGGCCCAGCGCATCCTGCACTTCCTGTGGCATGCCGAGCAGCATCGGCGTCTCGAAAATGCCGGGCGCGATCGTCATCACACGGATGCCATTGCGCGACAGGTCACGTGCCATCGGCAGCGTCAGCCCGACCACGCCGGCCTTCGACGAACCATAGGCGGCCTGCCCGATCTGGCCGTCGTACGCGGCGACGGATGCAGTATTGATGATCACGCCGCGCTCGCCATTCGCGTTCGCGTCGCCCTGCGCCATTGCGGCCGCCGCGAGGCGCGACATGTTGAATGTGCCGACCAGGTTGATGTTGATCACGCGCTGGAACAGCTCGAGCGCATGCGCGCCGTCCTTGCCCACCGTCTTCATCGCCGGCGCGACGCCGGCGCAGTTGACCAGTCCGGCCAGCTTGCCCAGCGACTGGGCGGCCGCCACCGCCGCGTTGCCGTCGGCTTCGCTGCACACGTCGCACTTGACGAACTTGCCGCCCAGCTCGGCGGCCAGCTTCTCGCCTGCCTCCACCTGCAGGTCGGCCAGCACGACCTTGCCGCCGTTGTCGACGATCATGCGCGCAGTCGCTGCGCCCAGGCCTGACGATCCGCCGGTGACGATGAAGACATTGTTCCTGATTTCCATTGCTTCTCCAGTTTCGCTGAGGTTGGTAGGTAAGCTCTTCGCGGGGCGCGTCCCGCATCCAGCCCGAGATGATACGCTCCAAAACGACAAAGGCAGCCGAAGCTGCCTTTGCATTTGGTGAACCGGAGTTCAGCCTATCCAGCCCTGCGCGGCCAGCAGCGGCACGATCAGCAAGGCCACCAGGTTGATGATCTTGATCAGCGGGTTCACCGCCGGACCTGCGGTGTCCTTGTACGGATCGCCGACGGTGTCGCCGGTCACGGCCGCCTTGTGCGCGTCGCTGCCCTTGCCGCCGTAATGACCGTCCTCGATGTACTTCTTCGCGTTGTCCCACGCGCCGCCGCCGGTGCACATCGAGATGGCGACGAACAGGCCGGTGACGATGGTGCCCATCAGCAGGCCGCCGAGCGCCTTCGGACCGAGCACGATGCCCACCACGATAGGCACCACGACCGGCAGCAGCGACGGGATCATCATCTCCTTGATCGCCGCTGCGGTCAGCATGTCGACTGCGCGCCCGTACTCCGGCTTGCCGGTGCCCTGCATGATGCCGGGGATCTCGCGGAACTGTCGCCGGACCTCTTCGACCACCGAGCCTGCCGCACGACCGACCGCTTCCATCGCCATCGCGCCGAACAGGTAGGGAATCAGGCCGCCGATGAACAGGCCGACAATGATCATCGGATCGGACAGGTCGAAGGTGACATTGATGCCGCGCGCGCCGAGCGCATGCGTGTAGTCGGCGAACAGCACCAGCGCGGCAAGGCCGGCCGAGCCGATCGCATAGCCCTTGGTCACCGCCTTCGTGGTGTTGCCGACTGCATCGAGCGGATCGGTGATGTCGCGCACGCTGTCGGGCAGCTCCGCCATCTCGGCGATGCCGCCGGCGTTGTCGGTGATCGGGCCATACGCATCGAGCGCCACCACGATACCGGCCATCGACAGCATCGAGGTTGCCGCCACCGCGATGCCGAACAGGCCGGCCAGTGCATACGACACCAGAATGCCCGCGCAGACGAACAGCACCGGCCAGGCGGTCGACTTCATCGAGATGCCGATGCCGGCGATGATGTTGGTCGCATGTCCGGTGGTCGACGCCTGCGCGATGTGCTTCACCGGATGGAAGTCGGTGCCGGTGTAGTACTCGGTGATCCACACCATCGCGGCCGTCAGCACGAGGCCGACCACGCAGGAACCGAACAGCGCCATCGCCGAAGCGCTGCGCTCGCCGGTCAGCGCCAGCGGCTCGGGGAACAGCGAGGTCGTCACGAAATAGAACGCGACCAGCGACAGCACGCCGGCGACGATCAGTCCGCGGTACAGTGCCGGCATCACGTTCTTCATGCCGGGGCTGGCCTTGACAAACATCACGCCGATGATGGACGCGATGATCGACACGCCACCGAGGATCAGCGGATAAATCACTGCCTCGGCCTTCGCCGACACCGCCATCAGTGCGCCGAGCGCCATCGTCGCGATCAGCGTGACCGCATAGGTCTCGAACAGGTCGGCCGCCATGCCCGCGCAGTCGCCGACGTTGTCACCGACGTTGTCCGCGATCACCGCCGGGTTGCGCGGATCATCTTCCGGAATGCCGGCCTCGACCTTGCCGACCAGGTCCGCGCCGACGTCGGCGCCCTTGGTGAAGATGCCGCCGCCGAGTCGCGCGAAGATCGAGATCAGCGAGGAACCGAACGCGAAGCCGAGCAGCGGCTTCAACGTGACCGGATCAGGCTGCTCGAGGCCACCGATGAACCAGAAGAATCCCGACACGCCGAGCAGCCCGAGCCCGACCACCAGCATGCCGGTGATCGCGCCGCCGCGGAAGGCGACATCCAGCGCCGGGCCGATGCCCTGCGTGGCCGCCTGCGCAGTGCGCACGTTCGCGCGCACTGACACATTCATGCCGATGAAGCCGCAGGCGCCGGACAGCACTGCGCCGAGGATGAATCCGGCCGCAGTCCTTCCATCGAGGAAGACGCCGATCAGGATCGCCAGCACGACGCCGACCATCGCAATGGTCCGGTACTGGCGAGCCAGATAGGCCGCAGCGCCCGCCTGGATGGCGGCCGCGATTTCCTGCATGCGGGGATTGCCGGGGTCCTTGCCGAGGATCCAGCTGCGAGAGATGAGCCCGTAGATCACGGCAACGAGGCCGCAAACCAAGGCGAACCACAAACCTGTTGATGCCATATGTCTCCTCCTGAAGTGCACGACAGTTATTGAAGCCCGTCCGCCCTGCCTTGTCCCGGCCGGGTCGTCCGTTTACAACAAACTTTTCGCTGACACCGCTTTGTCATTGTCCCGGGCGGGTCGCCGATGGCAGGGGCCATTCGCGACTTTCCCTTCGTGCGGGCCTTACTTAGGTCTCGATATCTGCTGCATCAAGAAAAAAACGGACCCTCAGGTCCGTTTTTTCCGATTGCTTATTCAGCCAGTGCCGCGAACGCGCGGTCGCGGATTTCCTCGACGGCGCCGACGCCGGCGATCTTCCGGTACTTGGGCGCGCCCGGCTGTCCGGACTTGGCCCAGTCGCCGTAGTAGCCGACCAGTACCTTGGTCTGCTCGTGGTAGACCGACAGGCGCTTCTTGACGGTGTCCTCGCGATCGTCGTCGCGCTGGATCAGGTCTTCACCGGTCACGTCGTCCTTGCCGGCGACTTTCGGCGGGTTGTACTTCACATGGTAGGTACGGCCGGATGCGGTGTGCACGCGGCGGCCGCTCATGCGCTCGATGATGGCCTCGTCGGGCACGTCGATCTCGAGCACGTAGTCGATCGCAACGCCGGCTTCCTTCATTGCGTCAGCCTGCGGGATCGTGCGCGGGAAACCGTCGAACAGGTAGCCGTTCGCGCAGTCCGGCTGCTTCAGGCGATCCTTCACCAGGCCGATGATGATGTCGTCCGACACCAGGCCGCCCGCATCCATCACTTTTTTCGCCGCGATGCCCAGCGGCGTGCCTTCCTTGACCGCTGCGCGCAGCATGTCGCCGGTGGAGATTTGCGGGATGTTGTATCGTTCTTTGATATAGGCAGCCTGGGTACCTTTGCCTGCACCCGGAGCTCCCAACAGGATGAGCCGCATTGTGAATCCTTAACTATTTTTTACCTGATGTCTGCCGTCCCCAGCAGCGCGGCGGTATTTTCTGATAATTAGCTTGCCCGAAACTTACCACAGAATGTGCGGCAGGCTTCAAATCCGTTTGCAGATTGAGATTGCTCAATCTGCAAAAAGCTGCCGCACTCGTTCGAGGTCTTCCGGTGTGTCGACGCCGGCCGCAGGTGCGGCATCCGCGACATGCACGGCGATGCGATAGCCGTTCCACAGCACGCGCAATTGTTCGAGCGCTTCAATGCTTTCCAATGGCGAAATCGGCAAGGACGGATAGCGCAGGAGAAAATCCTGACGGTACGCATAGATGCCGACATGGCGCAGCGGCTGGTAACCGGCAGGCATGGTCGACCGGTCCTGAGCAAAAGCGTCGCGATGCCACGGAATGGTCGCGCGCGAGAACAGCATCGCATCGCCTCTGGCGTCGGGCACGACCTTCACCACGTTAGGATTGAACACGTCGGCGATCTCGTGGATCGCATGCGCGGCCGTCGCCATCGGCGTGGTCGCGTTCACGCGCGCTGCGCAGGCATCGATCAGCGCGGGATCGATCAGTGGCTCATCGCCTTGCACGTTCACGATCACCGCATCGTCGGGCAGCCCGATGGCGGCGGCGACTTCGGCGATGCGGTCGGTGCCCGACGGGTGGTCAGCGCGCGTCATGCGCGCCTCGATGCCATGCCGCTCGCACGCGGCGAATACCTCGGGATGATCGGTCGCGACGATCACGCGCGAGGCCTTCGACAGCGCCGCGCGCTCGGCCACGCGCACCACCATGGGCTTGCCGCCGAGGTCAGCCAGCGGCTTGTCCGGCAGGCGCGTCGACGCCATGCGCGCCGGAATGATGACGGTAAACGACATGCGGGAAAACGGACTTATTTTTCAGCGCTCTCGGGCGCGTTCAGGTCGCGGGCTTCGTCGGCCCACATGATCGGTATGCCGTCGCGGATCGGATACGCGAGGCGGTCGCCGTTGCAGACCAGTTCCTGCGCATCCTTGTCGTACTTCAGCGGTCCCTTGCACAACGGGCAGACCAGGATGTCAAGCAGTCGTGTGTCCACGCAATTTCTCCACAATATTGTCGGCCAGCGGCCCGGCAATGTTCGCCGTGACCGGCACCGTCCACAGCCGGGGGTCGGCTGCGAGGGCCTCGATGCGAGCGCATTTTACTGCATCCTTGTCAGTGACCAGGATCAGGTCCGCGTCGATGGCCGCGAAGGGATTCACGGAGAAATCGAAGTGGTCCGGCAGCGCGATCTCGCGCACCGGCGACACGCCATTGGCACGCAGCGTGTCGAAGAAACGGCGCGGATTGCCGATGCCTGCGGCCGCGACCACCCTCGCCTGCTTCGCGATCGCCGCCAGCGGCATGCGCTGCGAACGGTCGCCGATGCGCTCGGCATGGTCGCCTTCGAGCGTCATGCCGTTCGAGCGCAGCGCATCGGGCACGAAGCCATTGACCACATAGAAATCGCTGCGCCGCGATGCGGGCTCGCGCAGGGGTCCGGCCGGCAGCAGCCAACCGTTGCCGTGGCCGCGCGCATCGGACAACTGTATCTCCACCGTGCGGCCGAGCGCGTAATGCTGCAGGCCGTCGTCGGAGATGATCACGTCGACGCCGGCATGCAGCGCCAGCAGCCGCTTTGCCGCCTGCACGCGCCGGCGTCCGACCACCACCGGCGCACGCGTCCTTTGCGCAATCAGCAGCGGCTCGTCACCGACTTCCGAAGGCAGGCTGTCGGCCTGCACGTCGATCACGCGGTCCACGTTTGCGCCATAACCGCGCGAGATCACGCCGGGATGAAAGCCCCGTTCGCGCAGCGCCTCGACCAGCCAGATCACCAGCGGCGTCTTGCCGGTGCCGCCGACAAAGATGTTGCCGACCACGATCACCGGCACCGGCAAGCTCACCTGCCTCAGCCATCCGGCGGCGTACAGTGCACGACGAACGCCGACCAGTGCGCGATAAATCCACGACAACGGCAGCAACGCGATCGCCAGTGGCGACTTGCGCTGCCATGCGCGCATCAGCACGTCGGCCGTGGTCGAGGCCGTCATTGCTCACGCCTCGTCGAGAAAGAGAGCTTCTGCAGGCCGGCCAGTCGCGCCGCCTCCATCACGTTCACCACCGACTGGTGCGTGGCCATGGCATCGGCATGGATCTCGACCACGCAGTCCGGGTTCGACTTGGCAGCCACTTTCAGCTCTTGCGCCAGCGCCTGCGGATCGCGTGCCGCGACGCGGCGATTGTCCACCGCGACGCGCCCTTGCGCATCGACCGTCACCGCCACCGCGCGCGGCAGCGCCGGCTGCGGATTGGCGGCAGCCGTCGGCAGGCTGACCTGCAAGGCGCTGAACTTGCTGAAGGTGGTGCTGACCATCAGGAAAATGAGGATCACCAGCAGCACGTCGATGAACGCAATCAGGTTCACCTCGGGCTGGTCGCGACGCGGGGCTTTGCGGAACTGCATGTCAGTCGCGCGCGCCGCCGACCGCATCGACGAAATGCAGCGCCTGCTGCTCCATGTCGATCACGAGGCCATCGACCAGCGCGTGAAAATGACGATGGAACATCAGCGCAGGCATCGCGATCGCGAGGCCGAAGGCCGTGTTGTACAGCGCGACAGAAATGCCGTGCGCGACCCGCAGCGGATCCGCGCCCGTGATTTCCTGCGCGCCGAACAGTTCGATCATGCCGACCACCGTGCCGAACAGCCCCATCAGCGGCGCCAGCGTCGCGACAGTGCCCAGCGTGGTCAGGTAGCGTTCAAGCTGGTGCGCGGCGGCGCGGCCGGCTTCCTCAATCGCCTGCTTCATCACCTCGCGCGGCGCGGACAGGTTGCGCACGCCGGCGGCCAGCACGCGACCCAGCGGCGAATTCTGCTCGAGCTGCGCAATGGTCTGCGCATCGACCGGGCCGGAACGCACGACGGCAATCACTTCCTGCAGCAGGGCCGGCGGAAGGATGTGCGCGCGGCGCAAGTACAATACGCGCTCGATGACGACGGTCACGGCGACGACGGATGCGGCGAGCAGGAACCAGATCGGCCAGCCCGCTGCCTGGATCATTGCGAACAAGATTGTTGCTCCTGAGTCAGGGGAATGCAGCCTGCGACTGTATCCGCTTCACTTTCGGCGGGCAAGGCGCGACTGCTTGCATGCCAAGAGGCGGGCCGGTTTGACCGTGCTCAGTCCGATCACCGGTTTACTCACCGAGTTGTCCACGCCAGCTGTGGACAACTTTGTGGGCAAGCCCGGCCAGCCGGTCCAAAGTCCTTGATTTGCAAGAACTTTCCTGACCTGCCTCGGAATCAGGCAGGAAAGCTTTCTTCTTAAAAATCAGTTACTTGGAATAATTTGACATCCATTTACAAGGCTTGCGCCAGCACATATTGCCTCAAGGTAACATTGTGGAAAGCCTGACCCGTCCCGTAGCGCCAAGGAAATCAAGCCTTTGATCCCAGACAATTCCAATTCGGAAATCCTCACCGTCAGCCAGCTGAACCAGGCCGTCGCGCGGCTGCTCGAGCGCAGCTTCCCGCTCGCGTGGATTTCAGGCGAGATCTCGAACTTCACCCGCGCCGCGTCCGGCCACTGGTATTTCACGCTGAAAGATGCGAACGCGCAGGTGCGCGCGGTGATGTTCCGCGGCCGCGCGCAGTACGTGGACTTCAATCCGCGCGAAGGCGACAAGGTCGAGGTGCGCGCCACTGTCGGACTGTATGCGGCGCGCGGCGACTTCCAGCTGAACGTCGAGGCGATGCGCAAGGCCGGCGTAGGCAACCTGTACGAGGCTTTCCTGCGGCTGAAGGCGAAGCTCGACGCGGAGGGCCTGTTCGATGCGGCCCGCAAGCGTGCGCTGCCCGCGTTCCCGCGCACCATCGGGATCGTCACCAGCGCGCAGGCGGCCGCCTTGCGCGACGTGATCACCGCACTGCGCCGGCGCGCGCCGCATGTGAACCTGATCCTGTACCCGACGCTGGTGCAGGGCGAAGGCTCGGCGGAGAAGATTGCGCAAGCGATCAGTACTGCGTCGCGCCGCGCCGAGTGCGACGTGCTGATCGTCGGTCGCGGCGGCGGCAGCCTCGAAGACTTGTGGTCATTCAATGATGAACGCGTCGCGCGCGCGATCGCCGCGTGCAGCATGCCGGTGATCTCCGGCGTCGGCCACGAAACCGATTTCACGATCGCCGACTTCGTCGCCGACCTGCGCGCACCGACGCCGACGGCCGCCGCCGAACTGGCGGCGACACCGACGGCCGACTGGCTGGCGAACCTCGCGCAGCATGCGCAGGACCTCGGCGACGCCATGCGCCGCCGGCTCGACGGCCATACACAGACGCTGGACTGGCACGCGAGCCGGCTGCAAAGCCCGGCAGCGGCGATCCGGCAGCAAAGTCTGCGCATAGCCGCGCTGCAACTGCGGCTGCAGCACGCGAGCAACGCGCCGCTGACCGCGGCACGCCATGCGCTGGCGCAGGCGAAGGGCCGGTTGCAGCACGCGCTGCCGAACATCAGCCTGCAACGCGGCCAGCTGGCGGCGCGCTCGACCGCGCTGGCCACGGCCTTCAACGCCCGCTTCGCAGCCACGCACCACCGCCATGAAACGCTGCGCGCGCAGCTGGAGCTGCTGGCGCCGCAGCGCACGCTCGAGCGGGGCTATGCGATCGTCCGGGATGAACAGGGACAGGTGCTGCGCGACGCCGACCGCCTGCAAGCGACGCAGGCACTGGAACTGAGGCTGGCCAACGGCAGCGCCCGGATCGAGATCGCGCGCGTCACGAAACCTTAACTTGCGATTAGGCTATACTTCGCGGCGATTGACAAAGCGGCAAGGCAGCGCGTCCCCTCTGTCAATGACAACAAATAATCAATAAAAATTGGACTGAATCTACTGGAGGATTTATGGCAGCCATTCTGCAATCCCTGGGCCGGACCATCATCGCCGGCATCGTCATCCTGATCCTGCTGGTGCTGATCGCCAGCGGCGTCTCCGGCACCAGCGGCGCCACCGGCCACGCGTGGGCTGCGTTCTTCATGCGCTGGCTGCACGTGCTGTCGGGCGTGATGTGGATCGGCCTGCTGTGGTACTTCAACTTCGTGCAGATCCCGTCGATGCCGAAGATCCCTGACGAGCAAAAGCCGGCGATCGGCAAGGTGATCGCCCCGACCGCGCTGTTCTGGTTCCGTTACGCCGCGCTGGCGACCGTGATCACCGGCCTGCTGGTCGCGTGGATGAACGGCTACCTCGGCGCCGCGCTCGGCCTGCAGGTGCCCTTCCACGCGATCGGCATCGGCATGTGGCTCGCGATGCTGATGGCCTTCAACGTCTGGTTCATCATCTGGCCGAACCAGAAGAAGGCGCTGGGCATCGTCACCGTCGAGGCCGACGAAAAAGCGAAAGCGGCACGCATGGCCATGCTGACCTCGCGCTTCAACACGATGCTGTCGATCCCGATGCTGTACATGATGGTCGCGCAGCAGAACGGCGGCCTGTAAGTCTTCACCGCCGGACAAAAACCGCGCCTCGGCGCGGTTTTTTGTTTTTCATCAAGTGCCGAATATCGCCGCACAAGACAAGAAGCGGCCTGTTCGGGCAAGACTAGCGCCTTGCCCTCACCCGAATCGATCCACCCCACCAGAAAGGAAGAAATGATGGAACACACGCTGCCTCCGCTGCCCTACGCGATGGACGCGCTCGTACCTCACATCTCGCAAGAGACGCTCGAGTACCACTACGGCAAGCACCACCAGGCCTACGTGACCAACCTGAACAACCTGATCAAGGGCACGCCGCACGAGACGCAGACGCTCGAAGAGATCGTCAAGAGCTCCAGCGGCGGCATCTTCAACAACGCGGCGCAGGTCTGGAACCACACCTTCTACTGGAACGGCATGAAGCCCAACGGCGGCGGCGCACCGGCCGGCGGAGTCGCCGACGCGATCAATGCGAAGTGGGGCTCGTTCGACAAGTTCAAGGAAGAGTTCAGCAAGTCCTGCGCCGGCAACTTCGGCTCCGGCTGGACCTGGCTGGTGAAGAAGGCCGACGGCAGCGTCGACATCGTGAACACCTCGAATGCCGCCACCCCGTTGACCGGCAGCGACACGCCGCTCCTGACCTGCGACGTGTGGGAGCATGCGTACTACATCGACACGCGCAACGCGCGCCCGAAGTATGTCGAGAATTGGTGGAACCTGGTGAACTGGGATTTCGTCGCGAAGAACTTCGCGTAATCCTGTTCGGCAAAAGCGAAACCCCGGTCAGGCCATCCTGCCGGGGTTTTGTTTTTTGGCGGGTTGATGAGCATGGTGGGTTTCGCTTCGCTCTACCCACCCTATATTCCCGTTTGCGCATAGGGTGGGTAGAGCGAAGCGAAACCCACCATCACCGCTCGCTCAAAGCGCGTTGACCGGTATCTTCAGGTACGCAACCCCATTCGCATCGGCCGGCGGCATCGCGCCGGCGCGAATGTTCACTTGTACCGACGGCAGGATCAGCACCGGCATCT
>JACCDI011160460.1_pt1 | contig 22760 bp, 22 predicted proteins | sample 7442791 | NCBI WGS metagenome assembly JACCDI01 (sample SAMN15323434, study PRJNA562643) | freshwater metagenome | isolation source: river surface water | place: USA:Blue River Watershed | collected 2017-08-15
CAACTTTGTAGAACTTTCCATATCAACATCTTTAAGTTTTGATATGCCAGTTCCTATTCCAACTCCAATAATGAACTTATCTTCATAGTACTTAAAACCTGCACTAACTGGAATATGAATAAATGATGGCGGATTGAAAGAAGTATTACTGGTAGTAGTTTTATTCTTTATTGTACTTGTAACTCTAATATTAATTTCTTTTCCTATAAAATTCACATATCCACCTTCAACAAAAAGAATTAGTCCTGAATTTAATTTTTGATTCAAAGAGATCAATCCTCCATATCCATTATTATAAACTTCACTTAGTTTTCCGGTAGGAAAAGTGTATGTTGGTGTTACTTCTAAGAAAAAATCTGAATTTGTTATAGTATTTGAAATTTGTCTTCCAGAAGATCCACTATAAAGATTATCATTGACTTGACTATATGAATAGAATGAGGTAAGTAAAATAAAAGATAGAATTGTTATTTTTTTCATGAGACTTTTTTCTGTATTGATTTGTGAAATTAATTACCTACCGCATTAGACTGATTCACCTTCCCCCAAAGAGAATCAATCTAAATTGGCAGTAATAACTATTTGATTCAGTAAAGAAAGCCAAAAATTGCGTCAATTCGGGTCGAATTAAAGAAATTAATAATGTTTTGTCCTTACTTGTCTTAAATTTATAATCACATGCATAACCAGAATAAACTACTAAGATTACTACAGTTAATTTCAGTTTTACAGACAAGTCCTTCGAAGACCATGAAGACTATAGCTAAGTTGATTGGTAGTACCGAACGTACCGTTTATAGATACCTTGATCTTCTCAAAGCAGTTGGGTTTAAAGTTGAAAAGGATTCTAATAATAAGATATTCATTGACAATGGTGTGCTAGATATTAAACAGATGTTTACTGCTGAAGAGATCAGACTGATTCAAGAGTCAATATCAGTTGTTGCAAAGAAGAGTCCCCTGAAAGATAGTATCATTCAAAAACTATCACTTAATAATGAGGCAGCACTAGCAGGCAATAATTTACTCAAAGTTCATTTAAGTAATCTAGTTGAGAAGGTTACAAAAGGGATACAGGAAAGAAAAGTAATTATACTTAAGAAATATTACTCAGCAAATAGTCAACAAATAAGTGACAGACAAGTTGAGCCTATAAAGTTTACAGACAACTACACTTCACTTGTAGCCTATGAAATATCATCAGGAAGAATAAAGTACTTCAACTTAGAACGAATTACCGATGTATTAGTAAAGAATCAAAGTATGACCAATGAATCCAAGCATGAGGATGTTAAACCTGATGTATTTGGATTTGGTGAGAAAGCAAAATCATACGAACTCATCATGAAGATGAGCCTTAGAGCTTGGTTATTCCTTAAAGATGAATACCCAATGACTATTCCATATACCAGTAAAGATAAAAAGTCAGGAGATTACATTCTTAAGGCAAAAGTTTATAGCTTAGTTCCTGCTAAGAGATTTGCCAAGGGATTGCCAGGGGAGATTGAGTTTTTATAAATAATTATAAATCAATTCTACACCAAACTCATTAAAAGCACTCATCTGTTGTTCGGGGTATTTTATTTTAATAATACACTTCACATTGTCACCTTCGTTTCTTAAAATTAAATTCCTCAATTCATTATACTTAGTTTTATCTGCTATAGATTCAATATACTTTATTTGATACTTACTTAGTTCATTAAACTGAAATTCCTGTGAGTTTAGTATATAGATGTTTTTTACATTACTACCTCTCATAATTAATAATTTTATTTAGTTCTCCCCAATCTAAAGATTCAGACCAATAATCTTTATTTATTATAGCACTTTTCTTCATTTCTTTCGAAAGGTATTTGCCAATTGACATAAAGTATTGGTATCTTAAATTTAAATTTTCTTCTTGTGATGCATATTCGGTTAGAGCATTTAATACTGCAAATTGGTTAGTACCAAGTAGTTCCATATTTTTTGATAAATATGAATTTATATTTACTCTTTCTTCTGGGTTATCATAAATCAATAATTCATTTCTTTTACTTTTCTTTCTATCATTAATACTGAATAGGCTATCAGCAAGTCGACTTGCATTTTGACTTAGTCTTTCAGGACTATTTTCTGTCTTTTTTAATATTTCAAAATAAGAACTTGCCATATTTTTATAGGTCTCAAAATTACATCTAGTCCATTCACATCCGATTTCTAAAATTTTATCAACTGGTATAATTTCTTTAAACTGTTCATTAAGAATAGACACAGCGCCATTACTACACCATTGTCTATAAAGTATTGGATAATAGGTAACTTTATCAGTTTTTAAATATGAGTAATTTGCAACAATAGTTAGAAAATATTCTTCATTTGCAATTATGAATTTATTAGTATTTACCAATTCAAACTCTAAAGTTAAATCACTTTCAACAGGATGTTTATTGATGATTACTGACAGATTCAGCTTATCAGGATGAAATAATTTTTGCATTCTCAAAACAGCACCTAGTATTACTTTAGCAAAGCTTGCATGTTTTATTTTTTTTGAAGATCTCTTGATTTGTATTTCTTTTCCTCCTAGGGGAATTGACAGATTGTACATTTTCTTTTTTCCAACTAAAGTAGTATGATGAATGGCAGGCAAAAAATAATCTCTAAGCGTTGAAAATTGAGCTGGTTGTTTGATATTATACATTCTTATTTTTAATTTAAAATTAGACAATTTAACAATTTAAAAAGAAATAATGTTCACTAATAGATATAAGTGTACTTTTTAACCTCCAGGCTTATAATCAGGGGATCCTTAGATCATGCCCAAGTGGGACAACTAGGGGGAAAATCAATAGTTATATAGAGTTTAAGACTTCACAATCGTAAACCCTTTCTTATTAACCCCACCTCTATGCCAAATTCCTGGCCATTTTTGTTTTTTATTATGAATACAAATTATAAAACATGTGAAGTAATGGAATTGGGATGATTAGTCAAAAATAAATAAAGCTATTATTGCTGATGGCTTTTTAGTTAATAGTCCCCTAATTGACAAAAATTGTAAAATAAGAAGCTTTACGAATTTATAACAAAAAGGGGAAATAATTCTTTATGAGATTTCAGAAATCAATGTTTCATCTATCTATTTATTTTGTTAATTATATCTTTCAGGTCTTCTTGTGCTTCTTCTATTCCATTTAAGATTGCATTTTCATAAAACATTTTTGCTTCTGGATATCTCTTATCATTTTCACATGCAATACCAATGCTTCTCCAAAGTCCGTTATTAAAATCAGGAAACTTAATAGCCATTTTTTTAAACTCATTAATTGCCTTATCTGTGTCAACCTGGCACAATGCAGAAACATAATTTTCATGAGCTGCTTTACTTTCTGGATTTGCTGAGATTGCCAACTCTAAATAGTTAACTGCTTTAGTGTTTTGATCTAATCTTAAATAAGAAATCCCAATTTCATTATAACAATTTGATAATTTATCTGCGGGGGGATTTTTAAATGTTACGGCATGTTGAAAATACTCAATAGCTTCATAAAGTTCACCTTTATGATACGCATTCGCTCCAATTTGATAACAATGTTCAAAATCTACGGGATTAGTGGGTATTTTCAAACCTCCTCCTAAATCAACGAGAAATGAAACATGATTGTCTAATAACGATGGGGCTAATTTTTTACCACATTTATTACAATAAACACTTTCTGAATTTACTTCGATGTTACAATTTGGGCAATTATTCATTATTATTTGATATTTTAATTAATACTCTATTTAAATCTTCAAAACAATTATCCATGCCCCCTAATAGTGCTTTCTGAAAGGCAGTTCTAGAAATTTCCAAGTCCCCAATTTTCTCATTAGCTAAACCAACATAATACCAAATTGTTGGAGTTACTTCAATATTACTTGGCAAGTTTTCACATATCTCAAACAATTGATTAAACTCTTCTAAGTTGTAATATGTTGCTACTAAGTTTTCATATGTAAATGGAAATGCAGGTAATAACTGTTTATTCTTTAGAAAATACTTTTCCGCCTCTATAAAATTATTCAATTTAAAATAACAAATTCCAATTCCATTATTCGCATCAGCTTTATCAAATGAATACTCTTCATTTGAAAGTTCTATTACCTTTTGAAAATATTCTATAGCTTCATAATAACATTCTTCATCCATTGCATCACTTGCCATTTCTTTAGCAACAAAAACGCCAATTTCACTGATATCATTGTCTCTATAATATTCTTCATTAGGACTAGGAAATGTATCAATTCTAGATGGGTTCATTTTAGTCCCACAGTTTCTGCAATAGACTTCTACCTTTTCATACTTATGATTACAATTTTTACAAGTTTTTTTTCTAGAATCAACATTCTCTTTGCCAATTTCTATAGATTCTAATACTTCTTTTATAGATGAAGTATAATTACTAAGCTTTATAATATTCTTTTCAACTAAACTCCAAAAACATTTTATAGTAATAGAAATGTCAACACTTGCATCATGTGCATCAGCAAAACTATCATTAAATATTTTGAAATATAACTCACTTAAAGAAGGCCACTTCAAACCATAGTTGCCAGGAATTTGACAGAAATCTAACGATCCCTTCATTGTACATATCTGCCTTTTTTCAGACAAACCATTTGTTAGATTTTTACGATGAAGTTCACAAGCTAAAACCGAATAATCAAAATCTAAATTATGTGCAACAATTATATCACAATAATTTAGATCCTTTAGTAGTTGATTTAAAACCATATCTAATTCAATTCCTTTTAACCGAGCAAATTCATCACTAATATTATGAATTCTAGTTGATTCCTCAGGTATGCTAAATCCATTTGGTTTGATTATAAAGTTTTCTTTTTTATAAAACCTGCCGTCCTCTGTATAAATCTCATATGCAATTTGTATAATTCTTGGCCAATTATCTATATCGCTAATTGGCGCTTTCCAATTCCTTGGCAATCCAGTCGTCTCTGTATCAAAAAAGAAAATCATTATTAATTAAATCAATTGTAATAAAGTTAACAATAAATATTTAGAAATAAAATAAATAAATGTTTCGTAATCAATTGACTATAATAGTATTAAGCAATTTTTCTTTAAAATGTTTATTGAAATAGTTGTTCACATTAATTGAAACACATTAAAAGATAATATACTTTTATTATTCCCTACATAAATTTAATAAGCATGGAAAGCGATTCAAATAAACTCAATATTGAGTTTGTGGAACATATGGGGTATTATATTCCCAAAAGCGATGTTGAAGGTTTTGATCCAGATACCTATTTTGATGGGCCGAATCTTGACGAAAATGGAATTTGTTTTGACGAAACCTGTCAAAGATTTGGATATTGTAAACTTAATTTGTAAGAAATTGTAAAAAATGTTAAGAATGAAACAGCATTTTAGAAATAGGACTAAAGAAAAGAAGTTGTGCAGTAGTGCTGTTTCAGAAATTCTTGATTATGAATTAGTGAATGAAAGGGAAATTCTTGAAATAGTTCATAGGTTTAGATGGTTATATAAAGTGATTCCCTATACACCAGTAGATGGGCCATTAGGTGAGTTTCACAAACTATATGATAAACTTCTACAACTTACAAAGTATCTAGATATAAAACAAAATGCGATCAATGCTCTGAATGAATATGCCGCAATTAAAGACAGGAAAGAAGAATTCATTATTGAATGGTTGCTGAAATATGAGAGCTTAGGTAGATTCTTAACAAAATTTTATATCGATGGTTACTTTACAGATCCAGATGCCATTGATAAAGGATTCCAAAAGTTAAAAGTAGAGTTCACTTTACTGGTTGGAATAAATGACTTTATGCCTATATTAGACTTTAATGAAACATTCGGAAGTCATTATCATAAAGTGGTAAATAAGTTTAATGATTATCAAGAAGATATACCATATTACGAAAGAGAGTACTATACAATTGCAGATATTAATGCCCCATTAACAGAGTTCATTCAGCCGATAGAAAATGTCAAGGTCAATGATATATTTAATCCAAAAATGCCATTTGAAATTAAAAGATTAAAACACCTTGTTCCAATTAAAGCATCAATTAGTAAAAGTCCAAGTTTATTATTACAAAACGCTCATGACTTATTTCATATAGATTCCTATGAAGAAGCCATAGTATTGTATAATGAGCTTCTTCAATCAAGAAATGACCTAACAGAGGCTAAAGTAGGTTTGGCTGTGAGCTACTTTATCTTAGAAGAATATGAATTGGCAGAGTCATTTACCTCTCAATTAAATAAACATGAGTACAAGGAGCTAATTAGCTTAATCACTCATTTTAAAAATGAGGTTGAAAATGGAAGTTTAAAGGACTATAACTCATTTGAAATTGCAGATAAATTTTGTGAAGAAGCAATTGATGAAGATATGAGAACAATTGATAGAGATTTATGGATTAAAGAATTTGAAAATCTTTTCAGTAGTATATCTATCCAAGCAGATGGATTGCCATCAATTTCAAATTCTAATTTTAATGGAAGAAAATATACAAATATCGAATTATTTCACAGTCTATATGTTAAACGGTCATTTGAAAAAACTATTTTAAACGAAATGACACACGAGGAAGCTGTTAAGTATTTCATTTCAAATATGGATATTCATGGATTAGATAAAATATTAGATTACCGAGAATACTATGATATTGAAAAATATGATTTTTTAACAGTCATGTCTAGCGCTTTTTATATTTTTAAGGAAAGAGGAAATACAAAATTAACCATTACGAATGGTGTATGTAAAGGTTGCCAACATGGCCATAAAGGATATAGTTTTATTGGCAACAATGACGATTCTTATATGGAGCTTCTTATTTTATTAGAGAATGAACGCGTCTCGGATATATTTGAATGCAATATGTTTAAGTACAACACCTATAATAAAGAGTATTTAAAAAATAGAATAACGTTGAAAAATGATGATGATAGTGAAATGCCATTTTAAATTTAATAATGAACTTCCTTATACTTTTCGTAATAGTCAAACCACTTGGATGGATCATCAAAGACCTATCCAAACCAGAGGATTCTGATGTAGATCAAATAATCAATGAGCTTACTGAAAAGAAACCTATTAAATATATATACAAGACTATAATGAATATAAATAATCTAAATAAGGTAATAACTATTTATTTTTTCCCTAAAACTTTTTGAATCCATGTTATGTTATTAATACGTTCAAGTTCGACTTCAATATTATCTATCTTATTTTCAAGATCAGATATTTTCCTTTCATATTTTTTAATCAGCATATCTTTGTCTTTAATGGAATCATTTTGAAGATTAACAATAACTTCAGATTTGAGAAGACTACTCTTTACTTCTTCTATTTCTTTTGACAAATTCGAATATTCTTGTTTACTAATATTTAATTTATCAATAGCCTCTTTATGTTTATTTCTATATTCAATAGCTTCAGATCTAAATCCTTCAGATTCAGCTTTAATTTTTTCAAGTAGGCCGTTTGTATCTTCTAATTTTGAAGATAGTTCATTGACAGACAAATTTGCTTCCTTCAATTTAATAGATTGAGAATAAAGTTTATTATGATATAATCTCAGATATCTTATAAATATTTCCGATTCTGTATCATTTCTAAATTTAATTGCTTTAGTATAATTAGATATTGCTGATCTAATATCATTATCTTTCAATGAAGAAGCTGCTTTGTTATAAAAATAATCCGCTCTTCCTGATTTCAACTCCTCAGTTATTAGTGTTTCTGGTGTTTCATTTTTAGCAAAATTGATGGCATTCTGGTCAGCTTTTATTGCACTTTTATCAATTTTAGTTTTTAAAACTAAACCATTAAATGAAGTACATCTGCTCAATGCTACATAAACTTGTCCAGAAGCAAATGCTCCATTTAAATCTGCAATAACCTTTTCAAATGTTAAACCTTGACTTTTATGAACAGTAATTGCCCATGCTAACCTAATTGGAAATTGAGTAAAAGTGCCAATTGTCTCTTCGTCAATTCGGTGTTCATCTTCGTTCCATTTATACCTTATATTTTTCCATATTTCCTTTTCTAGAACTATTATATTTCTTTTTTCAAACTCATCTTCTTCACTTAGAAACTCAATTGTAATTTCTCCTTCATTAATTTTTTTTACTAATGCTATTTTTCCATTATAATAATTCTTTTGTCTATTATTTTTTATAAACATAATTTGTGCGTCTTCCTTAATCTGTAAAATTTTCTCTGTAGGAAAATTGCTATCAGGGAAAACTCCTTTAATCTCAGCTTCGAAAACAAAAAGTTCGCTATTGAGATTATTTAATTTTTCAAGGTTAGTACTATTAACAATTTGATTGTGTGTTGCCAAAGTGATGTATCCTTCATCATTGTGAGGTTTAAAATTCGGTTTATACTTTGAATTTAATAGATTTAACTCCTCTTCATTAATATTATTTACTCTTATCTTATTTAATAAGTTAATATAAACCTCTTCCTTTTGTCTATATATTTTTTTAAGCTCTATGATAACGGGCGTTTCGTTCTTAATTACTTTGGAGCTAAAGAAAAATTGACTTTCGTAAAATTTTTTAAGTATTTCCCATTGTTCATAATCCGCAATAGGAGGTAATTGGAATGTATCTCCAATTAAGAGAACTCTTACACCTCCAAATTTTTTTTTCAAATTTTTTCTATAAACACGTAATATTTTATCAACTACATCTAACAAGTCACATCTAAGCATTGAAACCTCATCAATTATTAACAATTCCATCGCTCTTATAATTTCAACCTTATCTTTTTGATATTTAAAATGATCATAAATTGTACTTTTATCAGTTTCATTTTGATCAGCTTTAGTTCTCAATCTTTTATCATCAGGTATATATACACTTGGTTTAATTTGAAAGAATGAATGAATTGTTTGACCTCCTGCATTAATTGCGGCTACTCCCGTTGGAGCTAAGATTACTGTATTTAATGGAGAAATATTTTTTTTAATATATCTTAGAAAGGTTGTCTTACCAGTTCCAGCTTTACCAGTTAAATAAACAACAGGATAACCTACTTTAATTAGCTCAACTGCGTTGTTAAATTCTAAATTATCTGGATCCAAATTATCTAAATCAACACTACTTGTTTTCATGAATACTATTTTTTAAAAAACTTAATAACAAGCTAATTATTGATTTTCCGACCTTTCTTTCTAATCCAGATTGAGTGGTAGGTATACCAGTTTGGCGTGCAAATTTCTGTTTAGCGCTTGTGATACCCAATGCTCTTTTCCAAGAGAATGAAAATCCGTATTTAGACATATTAAAGATTTTACTCAAATCTAACGATTTGGGTTTGTTTAATAAAATCTACACTTATGGATAAAAGTGAATATTATCATTTTTCTATCTAGTTAAAAATCAACGCTTTAGTTTTGAAGCGCTAAAATTGCGCTAAATAATCTTCAGTTTTTATGCCGTTTTGATCTAACTGTATATTTTAGCCCTGATACAATTTATCAACTAAAACTATTCAAAATGGAACGTAAAGGGATTAAAACGACAACTTACTCACTTGACTGGGATACAGTCATGAATTTGGAATCAAGATTACTCAGAGATTTCCAAAATAATAAAACTAAAGATAGAGCACGTGCCTTATTAATGGTCTCTATTGGAGTTAGACTCGGGATGAGAGTAATTGACAATCTAAACCTCAAATGGGAGGATTTATTAGGCGTACAGGTGGGTGAAAGGTTTATAAGGATTGAAAAGAAAACCGACAAAGAACGAATTCTAGTGATGTCTACCAAGCTGAAAGAGGTGTTGGATATAGTTTATGAGGTGCAAACCTCAGACCCTTCCAATTATATTCTATCCTCACAGAAGACGAACGGCCTTAGACCCATGTCAATACAGTACTTTAATCGAATTCTAAAGGGTATTATGAAGGACTACAAAGTAAAGTATATCGGAAACCCAAGTAGTCATATGCTTAGAAAATCATGGGTTGTGGGGTCGATTAAAAAGGGGTTTGAAAATGGAGACCATTTGAGTTTGATAAAGGTATCCCGTTTGGTGGGACATAGTAATGTTTCAACTACTTTGAGGTATACAAACTTTGAAACCAGTAGTGCGTTGGGTTTGTTTGAACTAAGTTAAAAAGAGATCTTGAAAAAGAAATATCTCAAGATTAGTGTGTTACAGATTCTCGAATATTCTCTGGCATTTAAAATGCCAGAGAATATCTTAGATCACCTGAATCTGATCATATAAAGTTGACTGGCACTAATCAAAGTCAGAATCATCTTCATAATACTCGGTATCATCTTCCATATGGATATCTCTAAATTGGTAGTTCCAGATGATGTTAGCTAGGAAAGCAAGTAAGTCATCCTTGTCTCCACCGATGAAGACTCTATCTGAAATAATATTTTTATTTCTAAGTATTCTTTCCACGAAAGTACTTATGTAATCGTATGAATCTAATTCTTTAATAGTATCCATATTCCTTATATCTGCTAATACTCCGATAACTATTTTATCTTGATATCTTGGTTTTCTATTTCTTCTTGACATTGGATTTTACTTTTATTTGATGGGTGTTTTTTATGGTCTTTTGTTCCTGTTCATTTAAGACATTATTAGCTAATGTCTTAAATTGGTTCTCAGTGATTATCATTTTAAATTTTTTAGATTTTGGTGATTTTTTCACTTGTACTAATTCTTGTAATTTCATATTATTGTTTCTTAATAAATATTACAATATTGTATTACAGGTCAAATAAACATTTAAAAAATAGGGGTAGGTATTCACGAAAAGCTCGATATCCCAAAAGTTCCACAAAGAGGATATTTGGGTGGAGAGTTGGGATTTTGTAATACAGGAATTGGGGATAGGGTATACTGGAACGGGAATTGTGATGTAAGGATTTGTCGTAAAACAGGTATATGTAAGGTATTGTTACCTATCAAGGGTTTACGACAAATAAAATTATATTCTGTACTTGTAATGCTGATTAATTACTCGTTATTCTATCCTTTGATATGTATCGTTATAAATGTCACGTAGCTTTCTTCCATTAAAGCTCCAGTAAGGCCCAGGAGCTACATTATAGGCATAACCATTACCCAATGCAATTCTTGTAGCGTTCGTTAAGCTTGTTTGCTCATTTCGAAAATTGACCATTCTATCTGATACAACAGTTGCAATTTCAGCATTATTATTGAAAATTAATTGAGATCCTACAGGAACTCCCATTTCTTCAAAATTCATTCGTGGTCGTTTCTGCGCATATGCCTTTCCGGCCTCAAGTTCTAAATTGTCAATCACATTTTCCTCTTGTTCTACGAGTGGGCTAACATTCTGTAACTCCAATAACTTAATAATTGCTATTGCCTGACTTGATTCAATTTCAAAAAATTCTCTCTTTGGATTCAATCGATCGGGACTAAAAGCATTATGTAACGCCCTTTCAACCTCATCTATATTTATAACTTTTGCAGCGTAAACACACTCAAAGGGCAGAGGAACCCCAGAGGAATACAGCTCTTTTATTCTTATTTTGACATCTTCCTTTGTTGTCTTACCTATTTTAATAATACCTGGCATTGCAGGATTTGATAGTATGTATATTATACCTTCCATTTTATTTAGATTTTTTTAAATGTTCCTATTTGATGTTGCTGCGAAAAAATCAACATTCGTTTAATTGTATCTTGCATTGCAATTTTGAATGTTTCAACCAATGTTAGGAGGTTTTGTATTAATTGTTGGTTTACTGAATATTTTTGCATAATTAATCTTTATAATTTCTTCATTATTTATAACTCAACAAACTAGTCAATATCAAACCCATCTTCAATTATAAACTTCTGTAACAAATTATGGACTTTAATATTTACTTTATAAGCAAGAATCGTTGTCTCTTCCAATTTTTCAAAATATGATTTTGCCTTGTATTTATCAACCGTGTTTTTTAATTCGTCAAAACGTCCGTATTCGTTGATATTTATATCAGTCAAGCCCGATGACATTAGTGAACGTAATTTTGATTCGTCAAGCCCAAGTAGTGTTGAGATTTTCTTTATTTGGTCATTCTTTGCATTGAATTCGTATTCTGTAATATATTCTCTAAATGTCTTACCGGTTTCTATTTTTGCGATACCACTTTGAACTTCATGAATGAAAATGTTTGCATATTTCTGTTCTTCCTGTGTCAAAGTGGCAAATGATTTATATAATTCGTCCAATGTGTTCTGTAATGCCAATGGGTCAACATCGCCTTTGACAAGTTCTTTTAAATACTTGCCAAATTTTGTATTCATATAGTCCGCATCAATTTTGGCTGTATCAATCTCTGTCAAGTAACCTTCAATTTCATAAGGCACATCACCTCCTCCTCCTCCGCTACCATTATTGAATAGCTCTTTATAACGAATAGCCAATATCAAGTAGGTGTTTTCGTCCAATTTCATTTCAATTGTTACCTTGTCTTTTCCTTTTCCAAAACTGTATATTAATTTGTTCCAATTGAACCTTTGAATTTTTGCAGCTTCTAAATGATTGTTGAAAGTTTTAAAAAGAATAGCAAACCTTCTTCTTTCAGATACATCATCAGGAAGTCTGCCGAAATTTTTAATTCCTGCCGTTGTAAATAAGTTTTTAATTTCATTGAAAAAATGATTCATTGAGTTTAGATTTGAATCTAAATGCTCAACGAAAAGTGAAATTGGCTTATCGCCTGAATAAAGTTTTATAGCATCATTGATGTTTCGCTCCATTGAATGAGGCTTACGATAATAACGAATAGTTCCAAATGGTTTGTCAGGACCAAAAAGTCGATTGGTTCTTGAAAATGCTTGAATAATATTTTCATATTCAAGCACCTTGTCCAAGTAAAGCGTATTTATCCACTTGGAGTCAAATCCTGTAAGCATTTGGTCAACTACAATTAATAAATCTATTTGCTTTTGTGGTGTAGATTCAATCCTTAAATATGGTTCTTTGTGAGCAAGTCTTGCTGCAATGTCTTTTTTAAATTTTGCATGATTTGCAAGTCTGAAATCCTGCTCATAGCGTTCGTTATAGTCATTCATTATTTCAACAAGACCGTCCTCTTTGTACTCTGTGTTCCCATTGTTGTCAATGTGAGGGTCAAATAATGCGGTAATTTTTAAGTTCGGGTTTCCCGCTTTAAACAAACGGTAATACAATATTGCATCAGCAATACTACTTGTCGCAAATATAGCGTGGAATTTTCCGTTTTGACTAAGAACTATCCAGCTCCCTAGAATGTCATCAACTACATTTTGGTGGTGTTCATAACGGTCATATTGTGAGGTAGTTAAATAATCTTCAATTCCCAGAACATATTTACCTGAAGTATCAAAATGACCAGCCATTTTAACTCTAGTCATAAACTTATTAAATACTCTAGCTTTTCTTGGGTCTGCCAATGCTTCTGCTTCATCGTTGGCTCTTGCCTTATCTAAAGCAACAGCTAATCGCAAATCGCGGTCTCTGTATGTTAGTATTTGGTATGGGTCAAAGCCAAGAACATTTTTATCTCGAATACCATCTGCAATACTGTATTTGTGCAGTTCATCACCAAATACAGTAGATGTGGTATTCATTTTCTTTTGGTTCTCTGTTTCAATTGGTGTTCCTGTAAAGCCAAAAAAAATAGCAGACGAAAAAGTTTTTTTAATTGTAATTAGCATGTCACCGAAAGTGGAACGATGGGCTTCATCTACAATAAAAACAATTCGTTTTTTATTCATAAGTAAAATGTCATGAGTATTTAATCCACCGTCTTCATCTTTGATGTTGCTCATTTTTTGAATAGAGGTTACAATTAGAGTATTTGCAGGGTCTGAGCTTTTAAGTTTCGTCACTAAAACGCCTGTATTTTCCGTAGCTTGCACATCTTCATTTTCGTCTGCAAAACCACGATATTCTTTCAAGGATTGTGTGCCGAGCTCAATCCTATCCATTAAGAAAATTACCTTGTCAGCATCTTGCGAATTGGCAATTAGTTGGGCAGATTTAAAACTGGTCATGGTTTTGCCCGAACCTGTGGTATGCCAAATGTAACCGCCTAAAACATGTTTACTTTTCCAATCGGTGGTTTTGGCTACTTTATCTGAAATAGCATTTGCAGCAAAGTATTGATAACTTCGCATAACTTTTAAAATACCATCGTTATTATCTGCTATTGTGTAAAAACCAATTAACTGGTGAGCCATTGGGATAAATAGCAAAGAAGAAGTAATATTATTCCAATCATTTATTGGCTCATTATTGAAATCTGCCCAATGAAAATAAAAATCTTTGTTGAACTTGCCATCAGGGCCAGGATTTGCGAAATACACTGTTTCTTTTGGCTCCATTGCTACAAAAATTTGAACCAGCGAAAATAAACCAGAAAAAATGCCACCTCTTGAATATTTTTCGATTTGATGACAAGCCTGACTTACAGAAACTCCGTTCTTTTTTAATTCAATATGTATCAAAGGCATTCCATTTATTAAAAGCATCAAGTCGCCACGTCTGTCGTTTAAGATTTTTGACTTGGTCGGAAAAACGGGTTGTTGTGCAATTTGATAACGACTTTGACCTGCTGCAATCTCCAGTCTGTCATAAATTTTTAAACTAACCTCTTTGCCAAAGTGCAATTTATCATCAGGATTATCTCTTGTTATTGAAACAGTTTTACCATTTATAAACCCGTTTAATTTCAATGGTGTTCGTAAAGCATTAATCTGATCCAAAATTTGTTGCATTTCTCCTTCGGTAAGTGGAAAGTCATTTAAACGGTCTTTACCTCTGTTATTTTCAAAAAGGATGTCTGACCAATTTTGCAACAAAACTTTTTCAGTAGGTCGTTTCAAAACTTCCGGTTCCCATCCTTTTTTAGTAAGGGCTTGTACCAAAGCTTCTTCAAATTCTGCTTCTGTTTTAAATGTCATTTTTTTCTGATTTATTTTAAACAAACATTTTGGCTAAAAATGCTTTTTTGAGATTAGACAACTTGATTATTTGCTCGTTATGCTGTCTAATTAGTGAATCAAGATTTTTGAAATACTCCCCGATGACTACTTGTTCATCAAATTGTGGGATTGAAACCATTAAATTCATAACCTTATTTTTTGAAATATTATATCTTGAAATTCCTTGAGCTAGCAAAGTCATTTGCTCTCTAAATGTTTTCGATCTTAAAAGATTGGCTAAGAAGTAATTGCATAATTTAATTTTTGGTCTGTAACCAAAACAAAAACTATTTAAATAGATATTTTTTTGATTTCCTGTCCAAACTGATGACATTCCTACTTCTGCTGCAGTTTCAGATGATACAGTAAATAGAACATCTCCTGCAATAACTTCATTTTGCGATGAATCAATTTCAATTTTATCAACTTTATTATTATCAGAAATTGGATTTGAATACACATTCATATATGTGATATATCTTCCTTCGCCATGTCCAAAATCATTCTTATTTTTACCAGACAAACCTGAATAAGGGTTTCCAATATTACCTAACAAGGGATTGTCCCACTTTTCAGTAAACCCCCTAAATCTTATCTCTGGAATAGCTTGTCCTTTTTTTGGAAACATCTTATCAAGCATAGATTGTTTAAGCGATTTTAACTTTGTATGTTTTTGTTGGTGCTCGGCTATTAGCTTATCGATATTTTCCAAGAAATTAGAAATTGCAATTTGTTCATCCTTTATTTTTGGGTATGCACTTTTTATTTTGTTAAGTATGCTATAGGAAAGAAAAGGTTGGCCACTTCCATCACATATCCTTCTTAAATCAATTTTAGATAACAAATAATAGCCAAACTTTGGAAACAGAGAATCATTTTTAGGATTAGTTATTACTCCATTATATGTTACAAAGTGTTTGCCATTTGCCCACAATACTATACCAGCATACTCCCCCATATGACCAATAACCACTGAATCTTCAGAATTATATTCAGAATACCCCCCAATAACACCATTTGCCCCATAAACTGGATATACTCCCCCATTACTAGGATTATTATTAAAGACTCCATATTGGAAATTATAAATCTCTTTTAAATCAGCTTGTATCCAGTCATCAGAAAAACCTGCAAAACGCAATTCGGGTTTTGTATTTGATTTAGCCATTTTGCTATTAGTTTTTTAGAAGTGATTTCAATTCATTCAACCCTTTTATATCAAACTCATTACCTTCCAATTCGCCAATCAAATTAGATAAGGTACTTTCTGCTTGTTTAATTTCTTTTGATACGTCTGAATAGGTGATAGCGTATTTGGAAGCAAGTGTCTCAACTTTGTTTGCAAGTTGGGTGATGATTGTTTCTGGTAGGTTGTTTAATGAAGCAACAACTGGAAAAATCCATTTTAATTCAAGCAATTCAAATACTTGTTCGTCTGTCAGATTCTCAATTGTTTCTTTTGTCCTTAAATGAAGCGCTGCGGCTTCTAATTTTATTTGAGCTTTCAATTCTTTCTCGCCTATTAATAAAGTTGATGCTTTTATAATCTTGTTTTCAAAAGATTCATCTGGGAAAGAAAAGTTTGATTGTAATTCAAATAAATATTTATTGATGTTCGCTTTATTGTATGTGTCATCTTTACTGACTTCCATTTTTGACCAATTCACATCTCTATGTGAGTTGATAAAATTTATTTTTTCGGACTTTTTGGCTTTATTTTCAAATAAGTTCAAATACTCCTTTAAAACTTTGATTTCTTCGGTTTCCACATCTGCAAAAATCTCTTTTAGATATTCGTTAAGTTCTTTTACCACAAAAGCATCATTGTTGTCATTTAGAATACTTGTTTCCCTTTCTTCCTCTGAAAGTGAACCAATAATTTCTTCCAACTCTGTGGCAATTTCAGCCACTCTAGTTTCTTTAGCTCTCAAATTAATTAGCTCGACTTTCAAATATGTTTCCTGTACCAACAAAAACGGCATAATTCGACCAAGCCAACCGTCTTGCACTTCTTGTTCAACTCCATCTTTTTTACGAGTTACCATATTGGGGTCAACTTTTCTTGTTGCCTCAAAACCTTCCGTTTGAATAATCTCCAAATCGACATTGATTACGCCCCATTCATTATCTAAAAGTTGATAGGCTTCATATTTATCAATCAACTTTATAGTTTCTAATCTCTTAAATATGTCGTCACTTAAAACAGATTTTTCTCTGTTTATTTTAACTGTTAAAATATTTACTAATAATTCAGTTTTTAAGAAACTGTGAAAATCAACAAATGCATTATTGAAATTTTTCACAAATATCTGAACGCTTTTGTGCTTCTTGATTGTAGTGTTGATGTCATCTACAATTAAGCTGGAGTTAATAGGAGATTTTTTTGCAAAAAGTGTTTCTCGAAGTTCAGGAAATGCTTCCCAAAAAAATTGTAAGTCGTCAATTTCATTATCAGGAATACCTCCAAACATAGAAGCATAAATGTCCCAACTTTCGGAATTTGCAGAAGAATCTACATAACGAGGAATGTTTAGATTATACTCATTCTCTCTAATTTCTTCACGGGTTACAACTTTTGAAAACTTGGACAATGTTTCACGGTCACGAACTGTGTCTACAATTCGCTTAATGTCTGATGCTCGTAGTTTGTTATTTTTTCCTTCTTTGATAAATTCTTTGGATGCGTCAATAATTAAAACATCTGTCTTGGTACGTTTTTGTTTTAGAATCATTACGATTGTTGGAATTCCAGTTCCAAAAAATATCGCTGATGGTAAACCAATAATAGTATCAATATGATTGGCTTCTATAAGTTTTTCACGAATAACACTTTCCTCACCGCCACGGAATAAAACACCATGTGGCAATACAATTGCCATAATACCATCAGGTTTTATATGAAAAAGATCATGTAGCAAGAAAGCGTAATCAGCTTTTGCTTTAGGTGCAAGGCCAAAACGAGAATAACGCGGGTCAGCTTCTTTGTGAGAAGGATCCCACTTTTGCGAATAAGGTGGATTTGAAACAACTGCATCTACATAAAGCGGATTATATGTGTGCATTGGATCATTTTCATCAAAATATGGCCAATCATCCTCTAATGTATCTCCATTTCGTGTGATTATGTTGTTTGGTAAAAGTCCTCTCATAACTAGGTTCATCCTAGTTAAGTTGTATGTATTTTCTTTCAATTCTTGTGCGTAGAATTTTATATTATTTTCATCATCAATATGTTTCGCAACACTGCTACCAATATTGATGAGCAAAGAACCCGACCCACTTGTTGGGTCATAAATTTGAATTTCTTTTTTGTCTTTTAAATGATGAGCAATGATTTCTGACATCAAAACGGAAACTTCATGTGGTGTATAAAACTCACCAGCTTTTTTTCCCGCATTAGCAGCGAACATACTAATCAAGTATTCATAAATAAAACCAAGAACATCATAATCCTGCCTGCCATCCATTGGAATATCTTTGATTAAATGTAGTAAATCACGAATGGCTTTAGTTTGGGAGGCGGCACTTTCACCCAACTTACTTAGACCAGTTTGCAACGTATCAAAAATTCCGTCAAACAATTTCTTGTGTTCATGACTTATCAAGCGACTAAAAGCAGACAAAGCATCTCTAACATTTGCCACATCAAAATCTTTGCCCATGCTAATCCAAGTAGAGAATAAATTATCGTAAGCAATGAAATACCCAATATTGGTCTTTATGTGTTCAACAGTTTCGGTATCTTCTTCGCTCAATGCTTTTATGTCTACCTCGGTAAAGTCTTCTTTCTTTGTAAATTGAAGTTCCTTTTCTGATAGATATTTGTAAAAAATAAAACCTAGAAGATAATCCTTATATTCTCCTGCATCAATTTTTGATGCACGCATCCCATTTGCAGATGCCCAAATTTTAGCAGCAAGTTTTTGTTTATTCATATTATTTACTGTTAAAGAAAAAAATATTCTTCAATAGAATTTTTTTACTCATTAATTAATTCTGATACTTTCACCTCTAATGCTTTATCAATATTCAATAAAGTATCAATACTGGATTTGTTTGATTATTGCACCAATATGACACACTAACCTTACTAACACCTAACATTTTAGCTAAAACTTTCTGTTGAATGTGTTTTTCTTTCAAAACCTCATATATTCTGAGTACTTTCTTCATCTAATTTCTATATTATAGGATAGATGCTCAAGTTAAGCAATATTTGATTTCATTGATTACCTTTATTTATAATTTGTTTGACAATGAAGGTCGCAATTAACCTCATATTTGGGTTTATATTTCTGATTGGATGTTCTGATACCCAAGAGGTAAAGCGCCCCTTAAAATCGAACTATGTCCCGCCAACTATTAATTATAAGGGACAATTCCGAAAGGGATATGTCAGGAAATCTGTAAGTACCAATCCAAACGCAATTAGAAATCAATCTAAGTCCAAATATTACTACAAGACCAAGGGGAAATACATGAGAAAGAAAAAGTAAATACCTCTTCCAAAAAAGGAAAAGGTGGTCAAATTACCGATTTTGAGGTGGTACCTGAGGGGATTAGAAAAAAATAAGGTCTAATCTATTAAAAAAAAATCACTAGTCCCCAATTTAACCTTTTCTCTTTTCTCCTAAGGTTAATTTACCTTAAAAGAGTATCGTCCTGCCTGAATACCCAACTAGGACATTCAGGATGAATATTTTATTCATCCTCTACTCTATACTTTTCAATCACACTAATTGCTTGATAAGTGTTCAATTCTTTTACATATTCATTTAAATCAATAGGTATCTTTTTGTAGTAACGTTTTACTGTCGCTATAGATAATCCTGATCTTTCAGCAACATTGTTTTGGGTAACTTTAATACCATCTAATATTAATTGATTCTTTGTTTCTGTTATTTTTTCAATTGAAGGATTTGACCTTCTTTTACCATTTAATTTATTAGCAACTAAATTTCTGGTTTCTGGACTAATACCAGAAAACTTATTAGTGTGTACCCATTTTACTTTAATATTGGAAAAATTGTAATTATCATTTTCTTTATCATCAATAATTGAATTATATACAAATCTAAAATGTGATTCCAACTTCCCATAAACCATTGGAGGGTCTGCCATAAATTGATTATAATGGTACAAGTATGCAAATAAATAAGCAGGATGAATATCAGGATTTATATATACTAAAGTATGTATTATGGCTGTATACGTTATATGCTTTTTTGTATCTATAATTTTCTTTTTTCTATAGTGAATTTTAGCAACTTCAACTCGCTTTAAGTCAACTATTCGATTTGATACTGAGATATTAGTTGCCAGTTTTACATGCTTCAATAATTGCTTTAAACTTAATTTTAAAAAAGTATCAATAGGTATATTATGAATATAATTACGCATTATATACTGTTTGATACTTTTTTCAATAATACTTGGAAACTCTAAATCAACTTCTATTTCATTATTGAAATCAACGAATGCCATTGGATCACTAGTTATATGTAAGGGTTGACCAACTCTGTATAAACTTACATCGATATATTCAATCTCTTGATAGAGAATATTTGTAGTAATAAATGAAATGGCACTATTAAATTGATCTATTGATTCAATTTTATTTTTTATCTTAAAACCTATTGTAACTCCACCTCCAGAAATAGACTTACAGATTAGTGAAGCTAGACTTCCATACTTTTTTATGATATAATTCTTATAATTATCAACCTCATTTAATTGATTCTTTAAATCTAAATCATAGAATATGTATCCAGAAAAGTCTATAAAGTTTTTATCAAAGAAATCACCTTCTAATTTTCTATACCTTAATACGCTATGAGGTGTAAAGTATTGTTGTCCCTGCTTAATTTTTTTATATATTTCATTACCTTCTAATCTTAATATTCTTATTTGATTAATAATGCTATCATCTGGATTGTTTAAGATAATATCAGCTATAGAGTTAAAATCTATAATTTGAAAAGGAATTAAATCAGTTATACCATTTTTAAAATTACTAAATGACATAAAATAAAAGACCCCGAATTTCTTGTGTGGTAGCACATTACTTTAAGGGGTTTTCAAAAATATTTTAAGTGTTAAGCTGATAACAACTACCATTATTATCAACACTTGTATAATATAAATATCAAAACATGATAAGTAAAGTCTAATGAGTTCTTATTTTTTCTAATTTTTCTCCAGAATTTTTAAAACGTTTTTTGGGATTATTTCAACTTTTCAGGATTATTGGCCGGAATTCCTAAAACGAAATTGACCCCCTGTTCCAAACTTCAGTTTTTGGTCGATTTTAAGGGGGGATACGGGAGGCGGGGGTACCCCCATCTCTTCCCTCCCACCTATTCTCAAGGTTCATTTTATAAATTATTTTAGCCCCTAACATGCTGATAATTAAATTTTTGTAATCTATGGTAAATATTTTTTTGGAAAATTGAAAATTGTTTTCTAGTTTTACATCCTGAATTTGAGCAGGTAATTAATTGTAGAAATAATCTTTGGTAAATATTTGCATGGATTCAAAAAATAATCTAGTTTTGTAAAATAATAGTAAACGTCATGATTTCAAAACCAAAAAAAACAAGAGTACTTAGTCTCAGTATTATTGATAAGGCTATGAAAGCAATCAATGATGTTGGCGAGATTGACGAAAAGGTAAAAAATAATATAGTTAGTTATAATCTTAAGAAGGTGTATGAATATTATAATGAGGTAGTAGAAGAATTAAATCACACCTTCCAGGATAATAAATTTGAACTTGAAAAAATAAACCACCTTTATCTATTAAGAGAAAGATTATATAGAATAATAAATCCAACTATCTACTTGAATGCTTACAAAGAAAAAAGAGCTAACGACGCATTGTATATAAATGCAAACGTGGGATTTATAGATGAAAAAGGTAAAGTCAAGAATGTAGTTGTTTTTATGGGTAAATCCGAAGAAACTGATCTTGAAGTATTGAAGAAAAAAATAGAAAATGATCTGAGTTATATTGATTCCGTAAAAGCAAAGGTCATTGAAAAGTTACTTTCTAAAGTGAATTTAGACGATATGACAATCAAGAATAGCAAAATAACTCGTAAAGAGAATGAACAAATGCTTATTAAAAATAACCATCGCTTAGTAAAGTGCCAGAAGAATATTGAACAAAAACTTCAAGATATAACAACTATTAATCCAGCATTGAGAGATCTAGTTCTCTCAATACATCAAGAGATAGAGATTATTTTAAAAATCACCCAAAAAGGATAACCCTTTTTTTTATAAATAATCATTGGTAAATATTAACATGGAAATATAAAACAAATAATATGAAAACCGCAATTGTAAAAATCACCCACTTAGTGGAAGTCCCAGAGTTGAAAGAGTATTACACCCATCAATCAATTGAAGAACTTGCAACGTCTATTGATGTAGATGGCGGTATGAGAACCCCAATCATCGTTAACGAGAAGTACGAGATCATCGATGGCTACCGAAGAGTAGAAGCAATGCTCCTTCTTGGGAAGGAGTATATCGAGGTCTGGATTGACGACGTTGAACCAACCATTTTCGAACGAATCATTCGAAACATGTACAGAACAAAAACAACAGATGACCAAGTTAAAGAGTTGAAATCGGTATTTGTAAAGTTCCCAAAGAGAATGGGTAAGAAAAGTGATGATGGAGAAGTGTATAATAGAAATGAGAGGATTTCAATGGCTTTGAATAAAAAATACTCTGGCAAAGATACTATTACTAAACTAGAAGA
>JACCDI010598550.1_pt1 | contig 22750 bp, 16 predicted proteins | sample 7442791 | NCBI WGS metagenome assembly JACCDI01 (sample SAMN15323434, study PRJNA562643) | freshwater metagenome | isolation source: river surface water | place: USA:Blue River Watershed | collected 2017-08-15
CACTACTTTGCAGGCCCGGCCCAAGCCACGTTGCTGCTCAGCGGCTCAGGCGGCTACGGTTTCATGGCCTCGGTCGAGAACATGATTTCGCGCAACAAGGCTGGCAAGGCCTTCATCAGCCTGGGCGAGGGGGAGAGCGTCTGCGCTCCCAGCCATGTGAGCGGCAGCAGTGCCACCGTGCCTGCCGACAAGCAGCCCATGCCCGCCGCCACCAGCGTGTGCTGTGCCAGCACGGGCGGCCGTGTGCTGACCTTTGAGATCAGCGAACTCAAGACGATGGAAAAAGGTGGTCGAGGCCTGATGCTCATTGACCTCGAAGCCAAAGACACCCTGGCGGGCGCAGCGGCCTACACCCGCAGCGTCAAGATCGCGGGCATTGGCCGGGGCGGCAAGGCGCGCGAAGAAACGCTCGAAATCCGCAGCCTGAACAACGCCAAAGCCACCCGCGCCAAGAAGGGCCGTGTGGCCGATCTGGGCTTCAAGCCGAACCGGGTGATGCGGGTGGAGTGATCAGGGCGCAGTCATCAGGGGAGATTGGTGCTTTTTTAAGCACGCCCCGCCAGGCCTTGTGGGGCGGGGCTTTGGCGGCTTGTCCAAGCACTTGTCCACAGCTTTGGGCACGGGGTTTGGGGACAGTTGACGGGTTGCAACAACAAGTGCGTTCTATGCCTCTTGCTCGGGGCGTCCAAAGGCCTGATCAATCACTCAGTACACCGCATCGTGGTCGCCCACATTGATCGGGATGATTTGCTGGTCCTGAATCAGCAGCTCCAGGGTGATGCGGTAAGACAGGTTGATCGACACCGAATGCAGGCCCGTCAGTCGCCCAGACAGGGCGTGCAGGCGCAGCGACGGATGGTGCGGGTTCAATTCCAGTAAGGCCAGTGTTTTGGCGTATGCGTTGCGCAGTTCGGGATGACGCTTGATGAAGCGCACAGCCCGGCGCATGTAAGCGTCGGTAAAGACCAGCGTGTAGGGCATGCTGCTTGACTCGCCGATGGGCTCAGTGGGCAGCTTTGTTCAGAAGCTCATCCAGGCGAGCCATGTGGGCCTCGGCGCTTTCTTGTACGGCGTGGCCTGCGGCCAGGTCAGCGCGGCTTTGGATCAAGGCCGCTTCCAGTTCACATTCGCGCAGGTAGTGGTATTGCGCCATGTCCATCACCACAAACCGGTCTTTGCCGCGCACCGAGATGGTGGCTTCGGTTTGGTCGGTCAGCGCCGATTCAATCGCTGCGATGCCGCGCACTTTGAGGTCATTGGCGGTCAGTTGTGGCATGGCTGATGGAAGGTCAGAGTGATTTGAGCATGCGATTTTACGTGTTGTTTATCGTATTGTAAATCGTACGATTTGTGGCGCTGCTCATGAATTGAGCACGCCCCGCCAGCCCTTGTGGGGCGGGGCTTTGGCGGCTTGTCCAAGCACTTGTCCACAGCTTTGGGCACGGCCTGTGGGGACAGTTGCGTGCGGTCCTTAACCGACAAACAGCGCAAACAACTCGTTTTTGAAGTGAATGCCCAGGCGGTCAAAGGCGCGGTTGCGGTAGGTTTTGACGGTGGGCAGGCTCAGACCCAGATCGCGTGCAATGCCGTCCTGGGTCATGCCCATCAAGAGCCTGGCGCAAACCTCGCACTCGCGTGACGTGAGCGTTTTTTCAAATTGCTGCAGCCTCACCGTCCAGTCAGCGGCGTTGTGCCGGCGCACGCTCAGGTGCGGTGGCGAGAGTTCGATTTGTTTGCGAGCCAGCGTCAGCAGCGCGGGAGCCAGGGATTCAAAGTCCGAGAGCTGAGCATCGCTGAAGGGGCGTTGGTGTTCGTGCCGGTAAAAGTTGATGGCAAAAATCGAGTCGCCGTTTTGCTGCACCACCGACACGCGCTCGGCCATGCCATGCGCTTCGTAGACCCGGGCGCGGTGTTGGGCCGGCACTTCGGGGGCGGTGATGTGGCACAGCACAGGGTGTTCGGGGGCGGGGACTTCGCCCGCCAGGGTGCGGTCGCTCAGGTAGGGCCCCGACAGGTAGGCGTTCCAGCAGTCCACCGTGGTGTCGGGCACGCCGTGGCTGGCAGACATGAACAAGGTGGGGGCGCAACCGCTGCCGGTCTGGTAAATCGAATACGAGGCGGCTGGCACGATGGGGTGAAGGTGCGCCAGCAGTGAGGTTTCAAACTCGGCTTGGCCGATCAGTCCAATGAGCCCTTGCAGCGCCTGAACGGGGCTGTTGCTGCAGGGGGCTGGAGTCCATTGGCGCATGGAAAAAATCAGGAGCGATGCTGTCATCTTAAAGGATGACAGACAGCCCGCAGGCTTGGGAATACCCTAGGCAAATCACTGGACGCATGGAGATGAACTGTGGAAAAAATGAAAATTCAAGCTTGGGCGCAAGGCGTGGGTGTGTTGTCTGCTGCAGGCGTTTTGGTTGCTTGCACGGCCTTGCCCGAGCGGCCCGCCGCCCAACTCAAGGCCGCCAGCGGGGCCATTCTGGCGGCGTGCACGGCCTTGACGAACCAGTTGAAACTGGACAAAACACGCATTGAATCTGCTGCGCTGGTGGCAGCAGGGGCACTCAGGCAAGGGACACAGGCGGTGCCTGAACATTGCCTGGTCAAAGGCCGCATGCACGAGCGCAAGGGCAGCGATGGGCGCGATTACGCCATCGGCTTTGAAATGCGTTTGCCCGTGGCCTGGAACGGCCGTTTTTATTACCAGGGCAATGGTGGGCTGGATGGCTCGGTGCAGGCTGCGCTGGGGGCTTTGGGTGGCGGGCCGCTCACGGGCGCACTCATGCAGGGTTTTGCCGTGATCAGCTCGGACGCCGGGCACAGCGGCCCGCAAACCACGGTGTTCGGTCTGGAGCCACAGGCGCGGCTGGACTATGGCTACCAGGCCGTAGAAAAACTCACGCCCATGGCCAAGCAGCTGATTGCCGGTGCTTACGGCAAAGGGCCTGACCGCTCTTACATCGGCGGCTGTTCCAACGGGGGGCGTCATGCCATGGTGGCTGCAGCGCGTGTGGGTGAGCAATACGACGGCTACCTGGTGGGTGCACCCGGCTACCGCTTGCCTTATGCGGCGCTGGCACAAATTTGGGGGGCGCAGCAGTGGGCGCCGCTGGCCACACCCGGCGCCACGGTGAAAAATCCGCTCAACCCCAATGGCACTTTGCCCGACCTCGCCAGTGCCTTCACCCCGCAAGAGCGTCAGACCGTGGCCAAAGCGATTGCCGAAAAATGCGACGCGCTCGATGGTGCCAAAGACGGCATGGTGCAGGCCACCCAGGCCTGCCAGGCGGCTTTCAATGTGAAGACCGATGTGGCCACCTGCACCGGCGAGCGCAACGGTGCTTGCCTGACGACCGCACAAAAAGACGTGGTCGCTCGCGTGTTTGATGGCGCGCACACGGCGGATGGCCGCCGCATCTACGCCAGCTTCCCTTATGACCCAGGTGTGGCCGGGGCCAACTGGGGCACCTGGAAATTTGTGGATTCGCTGATCCGTGATCCGCTGGCCATTGGCACCATCTTCAGCGTGCCGCCATTGCCGCTCAAGCCGCTGGAAGAAAACGTGACCCAGCGCTTGGCCATGTTCTCGGCCACCAACGACACCTACCGCGAATCGGGCTGGTCGCTCATGACACCACCCGGAGAAGCCAACCCCGCCAACATGGCCGCTTTGCGTGCCAGGGGCGCCAAGGTGGTGCTGTACCACGGCGTGAGCGATGCGATTTTTTCTGCCGAAGACACGCGCCAGTGGGTGGAGCGCCTGGGCAAGGCAGGCGTGAACCCTGGCTCTGACTTTGCGCGTTATTTCCCGGTGCCCGGCATGAACCACTGCAGCATGGGCCCTGCTGCCGACCAGTTTGACCTGCTGGGGCCGCTGGTGCAGTGGGTGGAGCAGGGCGTGGCACCGCAGGCCGTGGTGGCCAGCGTGCGCGGCGCGGGCAATGCCGGTGGTGTGAACACCGAACTGCCTGCGGACTGGTCTGCCAAACGTACCCGTCCACTGTGCGCCTACCCCACGGTGGCGACTTACAAGGGCAGCGGCTCGCTGGAAGACGCCAGCAGCTTTGCCTGCAAATGAATGAGGGAGAAAAACCGATGCAACAGATGACATACCTTGCCGCCGCTGTGGCGACCCTGCTGATGGCCAGCGGCGCCGCATCGGCACAGACCTCGGACTGCGCCGCTTTTGCCGCCACGGCTTTGCCCGGCATGACCCTCAAAACCGAAGCGGTGGCAGGCGACAGCACGCGTCCGCCGGGTGCTACAGCAGGCCCCCTGCTGGTGGCGCATTGCAAGGTGAACGGCAAGATGGCCGAGCGCATGGGCCAGGACGGCAAGCCTTACCACATCGGCTTTGAACTGCGATTGCCCACCGCCTGGAATGGCCGCTTCTTGTACCAGGGCGGTGGCGGCAACGACGGTGTGGTGCGCCCCGCCGTGGGGCCGCAGGCCGCACCCGGCTATGCGCTCAACCGCGGCTTTGCCGTGGTCACGACCGATGCCGGGCACCAAGGGCCCACGGCCGACTTTGGCTTTGACCCGATTGCCCGCACCGACAACGCTTACAACGCGCACGACCAAGTGGCGGTGACGGCCAAAGAGCTGATCCGGCGCTTTTACAGCAAGCCCGCCGACAAGTCCTATTTCATTGGCTGCTCGGGCGGCGGTCGTCAGGCCATGATGTTCACCCAGCGTTTCCCCAGCTACTTTGACGGCGTGATTGCCATGGCCCCGGCCATGCGCGTGTCCAAAGGTGCGACCATTGCGGCGGCCTGGGACACGCAGGCGCTGCAGGCCATTGCGCCCAAAGGTGCCGATGGTCAGCCCGTGCTGAGCCAGGCATTGTCGGACAGCGATCTGGCTCTGGTGCGCGAAGGTATCCTGAACCGGTGCGATGCGCTCGACGGTGTGGCGGATGGCCTGGTGTCCAACCCTGCAGCCTGCAAATTCGATGTGGCCCAGTTGCAGTGCAAGGGCGCCAAGGACGACAGCTGCCTGGCCCCCGCGCAGGTGGGAGCCTTGCAAAAGATGTTCACCGGCGCCAGGAACTCGGCGGGTCAGCCGCTGTATTTTTCGTGGCCTTGGGATGCGGGCATCGGTCACCCTAAAAATGACTGGCGCATGTGGAAGCTGGGCAACTCGCCCTCGGCCAAGGCCAACTCGCGCCATGTGTTCCTGATGGAAGACGCATTGCAGGGCTACTTTGTCACGCCGCCCGACCGCAGTTTGAGCATCTACAAGTTCGACTTTGACCGTGACCCGCAGCGCATGGACGCGCATGCGTGGATCTTCAACACGGCCGACGATGTGAAGCTGGCAGGGTTTCAAGCGCGTGGCGGCAAGCTGATGTTCATCCACGGCATGGCCGATCCGATCTTCTCGGCCGACGAGATGGTCGATTACTACCAGCGCCTGACCGCCCAGAACGGCCCCAAGACGAACGAATTTGCGCGCCTGTTCCTGGTGCCCGGTATGGCCCATTGCGCGGGCGGTGCAGCCACCGACAGCATCGACGGCCTGGGCAGCCTGGTGGACTGGGTTGAAAAAGGCCAGGCCCCGCAAAGCGTACCCGCCAGTGGCACGGCGGTGTACCCGGGCCGCACACGCCCCTTGTGCGCGTACCCGCAATATGCGCACTACAAGGGCACAGGCAACCCGGAAGACGCGAGCAACTTCAGCTGCCGCTGAGTGCACCAGCGCAGGGCTTTCAGCCCTGCGCGCCCATCAAGTAATCCACTTTGCCCACATCCACGCCGTTGTGGCGCAAGATGGTGTAGGCCGTGGTGATGTGGAAGTACAGGTTGGGCAGCATCCAGTGGTTCAGGTAGTCCTGGCCTTTCATGGTGCGGGTTTTGCCCGGGCCTGCAGGAAAGGTGAATTCTTTCTCTTCGGTGCCATCGATGGCCGCTGCGGGCACGGTGGCGATGAAGGCCAGGGTTTTGCGGATGCGTTCTTGCAGTTGTTCGAAGCTGGTTTCGGTGTCGTCAAACTTGGGCGCTTCGACGCCAGACAGACGGGCCACGCCATTTTTGGCCGCGTCGCAGGCGATCAGCACCTGGCGCGTGAAGGGGAACATGTCGGGGGCCAGGCGGTAGGTGGTCAGCGCCGTCGGGTCGATCTTTTTGGCTTCAACGAATTGCTCGGCCTTGGCCAGGATGTGGCTCAGGTTGGTGAGCATGCGGGTGCACGCGGGCAAGCTGGCGCTGGACATGGAAAGGGTCATCAAAGTCTCCGTGGGTTGTTGGACATTCAGGCGTTGGCCACAGGCAAGGCCTGGACCGCCTCGCCAATGGCGTAAAAGTGGCCGCCTGCCACATGGTGCAGGCTGCGCAGTTCGGGTGGGGCGTCTTCAAAGTGCCAGCGGCCGTGGCTGAACACGCGTTCATCGGCCCAGGCGGCCATCACCTCGGCCAGGATCAAATCGTGTGGCCCGGCCACATGGGCGGTGGCGGGCAACACACGGCATGCCATGTGCGCGATGCAGCCATCGACCAGCGGCACACCGGTGTGTGGGTCGGTCTGGGTGGTGATTTGGCAGCGGGCGAGCTTGTCGGTGTGGTTCTTGCCGCTCATGCCGCCCGCAGCCATGACCTGGTCCTTCATGGCCACGGTCGGCACATGGAGGCTGAGCACGCCCGATGCATCGATCAATTCGCGGGTCAGGGTGCTTTTGTCGACGACGACCGCGATCTTGGGCGTGTCAAAGTCCAGCGGCATGGCCCAGGCCGCGGCCATCACGTTGCTGCGGCCTGCATGCTGGCTGCCCACCAACACCGTGGGGCCGTGGTTGAGCAGGCGGTAGGCGTGTTTCAGGTCAACGGTTTGCATGGATTGGGGTGTCCAGTGGATGGGGCTTTTTGTCGGGGTTGAAGCCACTGGCCTGCAAGAGGCAAGCCTGCAGGTCGGCGGCTTCAACGTCGACATCTTGAGGGGGATGATCAGCCGATTTCAGCGATCAGCTCGATCTCGACGCAAGCGCCCATGGGGATTTGCGCCACACCAAAAGCGCTGCGCGCGTGGGCGCCGACCTGGGGGCCAAACACCTGGCCCAGCAGCTCGCTGCAGCCGTTGGTGACCAGGTGCTGCTCGGTGAAGTCGCCCGTGGAGTTGACCAGGCTCATCACCTTGACGATGCGCTTGACCTTGTTCAGGTCGCCCACGGCGGCGTGCAGCGTGCCCATCAGGTCAATGGCCACGGCGCGCGCGGCCTGTTGGCCTTCGGCGGTAGCGATGTTTTTGCCCAATTGACCGGCCCAGACCTTGCCGTCTTTTTTGGCAATGTGGCCCGACAGGAAGACCAGGTTGCCGGTTTGCACAAAGGGCACATAGGCTGCAGCGGGCACGGCCACGGGGGGCAGTTCGATGTTCAGGGATTTGAGGGTGTCGTAGACGTTCATGGGGTCGTTTCAAGTTATGAAGTGAAAATTCAGCATGGGCTGAACCGACAAAGACGGCCTGACATTGTCGCCGAAGCTGCACCGGCAGGTTGGCTTCTGCAAAGGCCAGCTCAGGTGGCCAGGTGGTCGCCATCCATGGGGTAACCCCGAGTGATCGGGGGTGTTGGTCGGAGCTTGCCTGCAAGCGATGGTTTGTGGACCACAAGGCTTGCCAATCGCCAGCAGGCTGGCTCCCACAAAGACAGACATTGACAGCAGACTGGCTGCCACCTAGGCAGACATCGACAGGGGCTGGCTGCCCCAAAGGCAGGCAGAAGCAGCGGCAGGTCAGCTCAACGGGGCCACGGTGACGGCCACTTCGAGGGTGTGGGCACCGCCGCCTTGCAGCACGCCGCGCAGGGGCGAGACATCGGCAAAGTCGCGGCCCACGGCCAGGCGCACATAGTCCGGGCCCGGGCTGGCCAGGCCACACCGGTTGTTGGTTGGGTCCAGGTCCAGCCAGCCCTGGCAGGCGTGGCTGGCCAGTTCGGGCAAATACACCGAGGCCCAGGCGTGCGAGGCATCGCTGCCCACCAGACGCGGCTGGCCCGGCGGGGGCTGGGTCAGCAGGTAGCCGCTCACGTAGCGGGCGGGCAAGCCCAGCGAGCGCAGGCAGGCCAGCAAGATGTGGGCGAAGTCCTGGCAAACACCGCGTTTGTTCTGCAGCGCTTGCAGCGCCGGGGTGTTGATGTCGGTGCTTTGCGAGGCGTAGGTGAAGTCACGGTGCATGCGCGCCGTCAGCGCCACCGCCGCCTGCATGAGCGGGCGACCGGGCGTGAAACTGCTTTGCGCGTAGGCCAAAAACGCTTCGTGCACCGGGGCATGGTGCGAACCAAAGACAAAGCCACTGTGCACATCGCCGGGCTGACCGCCCCGGTAGCGGAAATGTTCGCGCACCGATTCCCAACTTTGCGAAGAGGTGCCGGATTCAATGGTCGAGGTGATGATGTCGCTGTGCGCCCGCACCCTCAGGCCGTCGTGCGGGTTGGTCAGCGCCCAATAGGCGCGGTGGTTGAGAAAAGCGTCGATGTTGTGCCGCACCGTGGCGTCGGGTTCCACCTCCATGCAGTGGCTGATCACCTTCTGGCAAGGCGTGTGGGCCGGTTGCAGGTGGGCCACATGCTGCGCGGTTTGCACAGACGGGCTGTAGCGGTAGCGTGTTTCGTGGGTGATGGCCAGGCGCATGGTGGGTCGGTCAGGTCAAGCGCCCACGCTGTAGCGGGCTTCGCCGCTGTGCGTGAAAAACAAGGCGCACAGCTGATCCGACACGTTGCGGGCTGCTGTCTGGCAGTGGGCCAAGGCGGCATGCAGCGGCAGGGGGCTGTCGTCCGGCTTGGCTTGGCGGGTTGCCGGGTGGTTCAGCGGCCACAGTGCCTCGGGTGTCAGCGCAATGAGCTGTGGCACCCGATCGGCCATGGGGGTGGTGGCGCCATCGGCCAAGTGGCCCATGCGGCGCAAGCGCGATCGCAAGGTGTGTGCCACCCAGCCCAATGAGCGGGGGTTGTCGGCATTCGTGACCAGCAAGTCCATCAGCGCCTGGGGTGTGCGGCTTTGCTGGTACTGCGCTTGGAAGCTGATGGTGCTGTCGAACAGGTCCAGCACAGCGTCAAACCCGGCTTGCTCGCCGATCAGGTCCAGCTGCACGGCTTCGCTCAAGGCGCTGGACAGGAATTCCAGCCGCTCGATGTGGCGGCCAATCGAGAGCAAACGCCAGCCGTCGTCGCGGCTCATGCGGTCTGTTTGGGCACCCGTCAGGGCCGCCAGCATCTGGCTGGTGTCGGCCAGCAGGCGCTGGACTGCCACCGTGTCGGCCAAGGTGTCGGTCACTGTATCGGGGGTGGCCTGGGCCGTGGGCTCGGCACCCGTGCTGTCTTGGGCTGGTTGGAAGAAACGCGACTCGGCTTGTTCGAGCAAACGCCAGTGTTCGGGCGACAGGCGTTCGCGCACGGACGCCGCAGCCAGACGCACCGACCGCAGATTGAAGCCGACGCTGGTGGCCAGTTCCTTGTCCCACAAGCCCGCGATCAATGAGCGCTCAAACACCCGGTGCGCTTGGGATGCGGCAGGCACGCCCGCCCGCACCAGGCCATGGCGCATGGCCATGCGGGTGATGAAGTTCAGCAGGCCAGGCAGGTTCTGGTTTTCGCTGCCCAAAATTTCAAGGCTCAGGCGCACCAGGCGCAAGGTGTTTTCGGTGCGCTCGGTGTAGCGGCCCATCCAGAACAGGTTTTCTGCGGCGCGGCTGGTGACCAGGCGTTGGCGCTGCGCTGCCGTGTCGGTCGTCAAGGGGCTTTGCGCTGGAGACTGTGACTGTGACGGTGACTGTGACTGTGACTGTGACGGCGCGAGCGATGGCACCCAGACATCGGCACTGCTGCCACCGCGCTGCATCGAGGCGATGCCCGCGCGGGTGCCCAGCCGTGCCAGGCCGCCGGGCAACACTTGCCAGCCGCCTTGGGCGTCGGCCACGGCGAACACGCGCAGCACCACCGGACGGGACTGGATGCTGGCCGCAGCTTCAGATCCGTTGGCCGCATGGGCACCCGTTTGCCAAGTGGGCTGGTGCGACAGCGGCAACCAAGACTGCAGGGTGTGGGCGTCGGGGTCGCGCAAGATGCGGCCCGCCCATTCGTTTTGTTCCTGGCGTGACAGGGTATGGCCCAGCACGGGTTCGAAGCTTTGGCGGTCGGTGTTGTAGGGGTAGGTGGGTTTGATCACGCAGCTGCTGATGCGCGGCAACACGTCTTGCAGTGCTGCGGCTTCACCGCACCACCAGCTGGGGATGGCGGGCAGTTGCAGTTCTTGCCCCAGCAGGTCACGCGCCAAGGCCGGCATGAAGCCCAGCAAGGCGTTCGATTCCAGAAAGCCCGAGCCCGGCGTGTTGGCCACCAGCACGTTGCCGCTGCGCACCGCTTGCAAGAGGCCGGGCACGCCCAGTGTCGAGTCGGCACGCATCTCCAGCGGGTCCAGCCAGTCGTCGTCCACCCGCTTGAGCAGGCCGTGTACCGGTTGCAGGCCTTGCAGGGTTTTGAGATACAGCTTCTCGTCGCGCACGGTCAGGTCGTTGCCCTGCACCAGGCTCAGGCCCAGATAGCGGGCGAGGTACGCGTGTTCAAAATAGGTTTCGTTGTAGGGGCCGGGCGTGAGCAGCGCGATGTGGGCCGAGGCACCGGCCGGGCTGCGGGCCTTGATGCCGTCGATCAGGGTGCGGTAGGTCTCGGCCAGGCGCTGCACCGGAAACGCCTCGAAGGCTTGCGGGAACTGGCGCGACACAATTTGCCGGTTTTCCAGCAAATAGCCCAAACCCGAAGGCGCTTGCGTGCGTTGCGACAACAACCACCAGCAGCCGTCAGGGCCGCGCGCCAAATCGAAAGCGGCCAAAGACAAATAGCGCCCGCCTGCGGGCGACACGCCGTGCATGGCGGGCAGGTACGCCGGGTGGCCTTGCACCAGGGCGGCGGGCAACTGGCCACTGAGCACCAGTTGTTGCGGACCGTAGGCGTCGGCCATGATGCGTTCGAGCAGCTGCATGCGTTGCAGCACGCCGGCCTCGATCTGATGCCAATCGGCGGGGCCCAGCATCAGCGGAAACAGGTCAAGCGACCAGGGGCGCTGCGGTTGGTCCGCGGCGGCATACACGTTGTAGGTGATGCCGTTGTCACGCACCTGCCGTTGCAAGTTGGCCATGCGGGTGTTCAGGTCCGACAAGCGCCCTGGCATGTCCAGCGCTTGCATGAAGGTCTGCCATGGCCCGCTGATCGAAGGGCGTGCATCGGTGGGCACGCTGGGCGGCTGTGCTTCAGGGGACGGGGTGACTTGGCCGCGCAGCTCGTCCCAATGCCCGACCGGCGCCCGCTCTTGCTGAAGCGCCAGCCATTTCATGGCGTGTGCTGGCTGCAGCTTGTCGGCTGGGGGCGAAGGCGCATTCATTCGGGCCATTGTCGCTGATCACGCACGGCGCAAATCCAGCGTGTAGGGAAACTCGGGACTGGCGTGCAGCGTGGCGTTGGGGCCGAGTGCGGCCAGCTGTTTCATCGCACCGGGCGTGTGGCCCATGCGGAAGAAACGCGCCAGGCGGCGGCTTTCGGCTTCGTAGGCATTGACCGGGAAGCTGTCGTAGTTGCGCCCACCGGGGTGGACCACATGGTATTGGCAGCCACCCAGCGAGCGCTTCATCCAGGTGTCCACCAGGTCCACCGTGAGCGGCGCGTGCACACCGATGCTCGGGTGCAGCGACGATGGCGGGTTCCATGCTTTGTAGCGGACGCTGGCCACGTACTCGCCCACCACGCCCGTGGGCTGCAGGGGCAGGGGCTTGCCGTTGACGGTCACGGTGTGGCGCGAGGGGTTCATGCCGCTCACATGCACCTCGATGCGTTCCAGCGACGAGTCCACATAGCGGGCGGTGCCGCCTGCGCCGTTTTCTTCGCCCATGACGTGCCAGGGCTCCAGCGCATTGCGCAGGGTCACCACCGCGCCATCGACCTTGAGCTGGCCGACCAGCGGGAAGCGGAATTCGAAATGCGGCGCGAACCAGCTGGGGTCGAAGTGGAAGCCCGCATCGCCCAGCTCGGTGAGCACGTCGTCAAAGTCCTTGTGGATCCAGTGCGGCAGCATGAAGCGGTCGTGCAGCTCGGTGCCCCAGCGCGTCACGGGTGCTGAATAGGGTTCGTTCCAGAAGCGGGCCACCAGCGCACGCAGCAAAAGCTGTTGCACGATGCTCATGCGGGCATGCGGCGGCATCTCGAAAGCGCGCAGCTCCAACAGGCCCAGACGCCCCGTGCTGCTGTCGGGCGAGTACATCTTGTCGATGCAGAACTCGCTGCGGTGGGTGTTGCCGGTCACGTCGATCAGGATGTTGCGCAGCGTGCGGTCAACGATCCATGGGGGCATGTCGGCGCCGTATTTTTGGCGGTTGCGCATGATTTCGCGCAGCGCGATCTCCAGCTCATAAACCTGGTCGTTGCGCGCCTCGTCCACGCGTGGGGCCTGGCTGGTGGGGCCGATGAACATGCCGCTGAATAAATAGCTCAGGCTCGGGTGGTTGTGCCAATACAGGATGAGGCTGGCCAGCAATTCGGGGCGGCGCAAAAACGGGCTGTCGGCGGGTGTGGCCCCGCCCAGCACCATGTGGTTGCCGCCGCCTGTGCCGGTGTGGCGGCCGTCGGTCATGAACTTCTCGGCCGACAGGCGTGTCTCGAAAGCGGCCTGGTACAAAAATTCGGTGTGCTGGACCAGCTCGGTCCAGTTGTGGGCCGGGTGGATGTTGACCTCGATCACGCCGGGGTCGGGCGTGACCTGCAAAAGTTTCAGACGCGGGTCGCGTGGGGGCGGGTAGCCTTCGAGCACGATCTTCAGGCCCAGCTTCGAGGCCGTGGTTTCCACGGCGCTCACCAGCGCCAGGTAGTCTTCCAGCCGGGCCAGAGGCGGCATGAAGACGTAGAGCACGCCGGATTTTTCGCCTTTTTTCTCGGCATCTCGTTCGGCTTGGGGGCCGTTGGCGCGATTCGGGTCGCGCACTTCCACGCACAAGGCGGTGCGCACCACCGACGGGTCGGACACGAAGCGCGACACGGGCTGGGCTGGCACGGTGGCCGAGCCATGGGCACCGCTGGCCGCCGCATGGGCCGCCATGCCCAGGGGGCGCGTTTGCAGCAGCGTGGGCATGGCAGGCAAGGCAGCCCGCGAAGCCAGATGTGGTGAAAAGGGGTCTTGTTCGATCTGGTGCCAGCGGTCGGTGGGGGCCGCCCAGGGCAGCGAGTCCAGCGGCAGGCGCCAGCCCATGGGCGAGTCGCCGGGCATGAGGTACAGGCGTTCGTCGCGCAAGAACCAGCGCCCGGTTTGCCAGGCCGAGAGGGCCGGGTGGCCTGTCTCCACCGGCTGCAGTGGCAACACATAGCCCACGGCTTGGTCCAGACCCTGGCTGAAGACGCGGCGCAAGCGGTTGCGTTCCATCTCGTCGTCCAGCCGCGCGTCAAACGGGTCCACGTTCACGGGCAGGCGGCGTTCGCGCCAGAGGTAGTACCAAGTGTCCTCAAACCCGGGCAGCACGGTGTCGCTTTTCAGACCCAGCTGCGCTGTGAGCTCTTGCATGAAGCGCAAGGCGTCGGCGCTGGTGTAGCGGTGTGGTTCGCGTTCGTCGGCAAATACCTCGGGGTTTTGCCAGCAAGGTGTGCCATCGGCACGCCAACAGATGCTGAGCGCCCAGCGCGGCAGCTGCTCGCCCGGGTACCACTTGCCCTGGCCAAAGTGCAAAAAACCACCCTGGCCATATTGCTGGCGCAGCTTGTGCACCAGCTCGGTGGCCAGGCCGCGCTTCGTGGGCCCCAAAGCGTCGGTGTTCCATTCAGCGCCGTCACGATCGTGGGTGGACACGAAGGTGGGCTCGCCGCCCATGGTCAGGCGCACGTCCTCGGCCACCAGCTGGGCGTCCACTTGCTCGCCCAGCTGCAGGACCTCGGCCCATTGCTCGTCGGTGTAGGGCTTGGTCACGCGGGGCGACTCGTGGATGCGGGTGACCTTCATCTCGTGGCTGAACGCGAGCTCGGCTTTGTCCATAAAGCCCTCAATGGGCGCTGCCGCTGAGGGCTGCGGGGTGCAAGCCAGCGGAATGTGGCCTTCACCGGCCAGCAGGCCCGAGGTCGGGTCCAGGCCCACCCAGCCTGCGCCGGGCAGGTACACCTCGCACCAGGCGTGCAGGTCGGTGAAATCGATTTCGGTGCCGCTCGGGCCGTCGAGCGATTTCACGTCTGGCGCCAGTTGGATCAGGTAGCCCGAGACAAAGCGGGCCGCGATGTTCATGTGGCGGAACAACTGCACCAGCAGCCAGGCCGAGTCGCGGCAGGAGCCGCTTTTCAGGGTCAGCGTTTCTTCGGGCGTTTGCACACCCGGCTCCATGCGGATGGTGTAACGGATGTCCTGGTGCAGGCGCTGGTTGGTTTGCACCAGAAAGTCGATGGTGCGCTGGCGGCTGCGATTCATGCTGGCCAGGTATTTTTTGAACTTCGCGGTCTTGTTGTCCTTGACCAGGTAGGACTGCAGCTCCTCCTTGACCATGGCCGAGTACTTGAAGGGCACTTCTTCGGCCGAGGGCTCCAGAAAGAAGTCAAAGGGGTTGAACACCGCCATCTCGGTGACCACGTCCACGGTGACCTTGAACGAGGTGGTTTTCTTGGGGAAGACCAGCCGCGCCTGGTAGTTGGCAAAGGCGTCTTGCTGCCAGTTGATGAAATGCGTTTCGGGCTCGACTTTCAGGCTGTAGCTCAGGATGCGGCTGCGGCTGTGCGGTGCGGGGCGCAGGCGGATGACCTGGGGGCCCAGCTGCACCGGTCGGTCGTAGGTGTAGTGGGTGACGTGGTGCAGGGCAACGTGTATCGACATATCTCGTTCAGCGCAACAGGGGCTGCACGCATGACAAATGCAGCTTGGGCGTTTACAACTAGCAAGACACGCGCCAGACATCTGGCCCCCAAAGCAGGCCAAGACCTGCTGACGATCCACCACCCATCAGCCCAATCAGGGAGGCTGCCATGAAATGCTGCTGCACGCAGCCTGTTGGCTTGGCGCCAACGTGCGCCTTGCGGGGGCGCCCATGATCGCCCTGGGGTGGGTCCGGGGTTTGGGGGTCAGCCTGCTGGCTGGCTGTGCAGGGGTGGCGCTGCAATTGCAGCAGGCCGCTTTGTGGCCGCTGCTGGTTTATGCGGGGCTGTTGGCTCTGGCCGGGGGCGGTGGGCTCGCCTGCAGCCGCTGGTTTCCGGCTCGGCTGCGCCGCCAGGCCTTGTGCGTGGTTTGGATGGCCGTCGCGTTTTCAGTCACTGGCCTGCACGCGCTGTCCCGGCAGACGGCTTTCGATCCGGCGCTGGAAGGTCAGGATCTGGAGGTGGTGGGCGTGGTGCAGGCCATGCCGCAGCGGCAGGACCTGGGCTGGCGCTTTCGTTTCCGGATCGAGCACGCCTGGCGGCCCGGTCAGTCGGGTGTCCCTCCAGCGGTGGACCTGTCCGCATCCTTGCCTGCCCAGGTGTACCTGGGCTGGTATGGCCGGGACGGCACGCATGACAGCGGCTGGAACACCGCCGCTTTGCCCGAGCCGGTGAAGGCCGGTGAGCGCTGGCGCTTGCGGGTGCGCATGAAGGCAGCGCACGGGCACATGAACCCACGGGGTTTTGACTACGAACTGTGGCTGTGGGAGCAGGGCATTCACGCCACAGGTTACGTGCGCACAGGTGCTCAAGACCCGGCTCCGGTGCGCTTGGCATCGACCTGGGCTCACCCGATCGAGGCTTGGCGGCAGTCGGTGCGCGACCGTTTGCTGACGCATTTGACTGCGGTGGCGGGGGACGCCGAAACGGCCAGGCTGGCGGGCATCGTGGCGGCTTTGGTCACGGGCGACCAGGCGGCCATTGAGCGCAGTGACTGGGATGTGTTTCGGGCCACGGGCGTGGCGCATTTGATGAGCATTTCGGGGCTGCATGTCACCATGTTCGCTTGGCTGGCATCGGCTGCGGTGGCTTGGGGCTGGCGCCAGTCGGCCTTGTGGGGTTTTGCGGGCGCCTTGCGCTGGCCCGCCGCCCAGGTGGGGGCGCTGTCGGGGCTGATGCTGGCCGGCGGGTATGCCTTGTTCAGTGGCTGGGGGATTCCTGCGCAGCGCACTTGGCTGATGCTGCTGGTGGTGGTGGGGCTCAAGCTGTCGGCCCGGCAATGGCCCGGGGTGTTGGTCTGGTTGTTGGCCGGTGCCGTGGTGTTGGCTGTGGACCCCTGGGCCTTGCTGCAGCCCGGTTTTTGGCTGAGCTTTGTGGCTGTGGGGGTGTTGATGGCCTCCCAGCTGCCGGGCTCCAGGCGCCCGTCCCCGCAACGAACGCCTGGGGTGTTGGACGCAGCACATGGGCGCACCGACTTGGTGCCTGAAAGCCGTGAGCACCGATGGGGTGCGCACCCAATCCCCATTTGGGGAGTGAGCCTGCTGGGGTGGGCGCGGGCTTTGTGGAGGGAGCAGTTCACGGTGACCCTGGCCCTGGCGCCTTTGACGCTGCTTTTTTTTGGGCAGGTTTCGCTGGTGGGCCTGTTGGCCAATTTGCTGGCGATTCCCTGGGTGACCTTGGTGGTGACGCCGTTGGCCATGCTGGGTCTGGTCTGGTCGGGGGCGTGGGTCGTGGCCGTTTGGGCCTTGCAGCCCTTGAGTGCCTTGTTGGGGGTGTTGTCGGCATGGCCTTGGGCCAGTGTGTCCACTGCCGTGCCGCCTTGGGGCCTGGCCATGTTGGCGCTGGCGGGCGCTGTGGGCCTGGTGCTCCAGTTGCCCCTGTCCTGGAAATGCCTGTGCTTGCCGCTTTTGTGGCCCGCCCTGTTCTGGACGCCAGCGCGGCCTGAGGCGGGCACGTTTGAGCTGCTGGCCGCCGATGTGGGGCAGGGCAATGCCGTTTTGGTGCGCACCGCCGGGCACAGCCTGCTGTACGACGCAGGTCCGCGCTATGCCGCCGAAAGCGATGCCGGGCACCGGGTGTTGGTGCCCTTGCTGGCGCAAATGGGGGAGCGCCTGGATGTGTTGATGCTCAGCCACCGCGACAGCGACCACACCGGCGGTGCGGCGGCCGTGCTGACCATGCAGCCGCAGGCGGTTTTGTGGTCATCGTTGGAAGACGATCACGCACTGCATGCCTTGCGGCCTGCGTGGACGCGTTGCCAAAGGGGGCAGTCCTGGGTGTGGGATGGTGTGTTGTTCGAGGTGCTGCATCCGCCGCCTGAAAGTGCGCCAGGCGACCAAGATGTGCCACCCCAAACCAGGCCCAATGAAATCAGTTGCGTGCTGCGCATCCGCGATGGCCATGCCTCGGTCTTGCTGGCGGGAGACATCGAGGCGGCTCAGGAGCGGGCGCTGGTGCAGTCGGGTCTGGCGCCCGTGGATCTTTTGCTGGTGCCGCACCATGGCAGCAAGACCTCGTCAAGCCCCGAATTTCTGCAGGCCCTGAATCCCACGCTGGCGCTGGTGCAGGCGGGTTACCGCAACCGTTTCGGGCATCCGGCAGCTGCGGTGGTGGCCCGTTATGCAGACATGCAGATCCGGCTCATCGACAACGTGCATTGCGGCGCCGCCACCTGGCGCAGCGATGCGCCCCAACAAGTGGTTTGCGAACGCGAAAGGTCCCGCCGGTATTGGCATCACCTGCTGCCTTGAGCCCCTGTCTTGACCCTTTTCATCCACTCAGGCAGGTACGCATCTTGCTTTTCTGTGGTCAGGAGTGACGAGCCATGCGCCAATTCGATGAGATGTACAGCCGCTTGCCTGCAGCAGGTGAAGAGGGTGAAGTGAGAGAGCATTACGCGGCTTATGCCCGTTGGTTGAGGGCCCAGGACCCTCAGCTCATGGCCTCGCGGCGCGAAGAAGCCGAGATGATTTTTCGCCGCGTGGGCATCACCTTCGCGGTGTATGGCGACAAGGACGAGGATGGCTCGGGCACCGAGCGGCTGATCCCGTTTGACCTGATCCCCCGCGTGATTGCCGCCCAGGAGTGGCAAAGCATGGAAGCGGGGCTGGTGCAACGCGTCACGGCCCTCAACCGCTTCATCCACGATGTCTACCACGACCAGGACATCCTGAGGGCGGGCATCATCCCGCGCGAACAGATCGAGGGCAACGCCCAGTTCCGCCCCGAAATGATCGGTGTGGACGTGCCCAACCAGCTGTATTCGCACATCAGCGGCATCGACATCGTGCGTGCCCCCGACAGCGCGGGCCAGGGCGAGTATTACGTGCTCGAAGACAACCTGCGCGTGCCCAGCGGCGTGAGCTACATGCTCGAAGACCGCAAGATGATGATGCGGCTCTTCCCCGAGCTGTTCAGCCAGCACCGCGTGGCCCCTGTGGCGCATTACCCTGATTTGTTGCTGGAGACCTTGCGCGCCAGCAGCCCGGCCACCACGGCCGAGCCCACGGTGGTGGTGCTCACGCCCGGCATGTACAACAGCGCTTATTTCGAACACGCCTTTTTGGCGCAGCAAATGGGCGTGGAGCTGGTGGAAGGGCAAGACCTGTTTGTCAAAGACCAGTTCGTTTACATGCGCACCACACGCGGCCCCAAGCGGGTGGACGTGATCTACCGCCGGGTGGACGACGACTTTCTCGACCCCAAGGTGTTCCGCCCCACCTCGACGCTGGGCTGCGCGGGCCTGATGGACGCCTACCGGGCCGGTCATGTGGCCATTTGCAACGCGGTGGGCACGGGCGTGGCCGACGACAAGTCGATCTACCCCTATGTGCCCGACATGATCAAGTTCTACCTGGGCGAAGAACCGATTCTGAAAAACGTGCCCACTTTTCAGTGCCGCAAACCCGACGATTTGCAGTACACCCTGGCCAACCTCAAGGACCTGGTGGTCAAGGAAGTGCATGGTGCGGGTGGCTACGGCATGCTGGTCGGCCCAGCTTCGACCCAGGCAGAGATCGAGCGCTTTCGGGGTGCGCTGCTGGCCAACCCCGAGGGTTACATCGCGCAGCCCACGCTGAGTTTGTCGAGCTGCCCCACGTTTGTGGACAGCGGCATCGCGCCGCGCCACATCGACCTGCGCCCCTTTGTGCTGAGCGGCCGCACCGTGCAGATGGTGCCCGGCGGCTTGACGCGCGTGGCACTCAAAGAGGGGTCTTTGGTGGTGAACTCGTCGCAGGGCGGGGGCACCAAAGACACCTGGATCTTGCAGGACTGAGCCATGCCAAAGCCCGGTACGCCCGCAGGTCGGTGGCTTTAGCCCCGACAAGATGGAGTGCAAACCCAAGATGTCGGGGCTGAAGCCGCCGACCTACAAAATCCGAATCACATGGCCGAAGGAACCCCATGCTCTCAAGAACCGCTGACCACCTTTTCTGGATGTCCCGCTACATGGAGCGGGCCGAAAACACCGCCCGCATGTTGAATGTGAGCTACGAGACCTCGCTGTTGCCCCAATCGGCTGCGGCGGTCGAGGCGGGCTGGGAGGGCATTTTGTCCATCAGCGAGTTGCTGCCGTCTTACCTGGCGCTGTACAAAACCATCACGCCCCGCGATGTGATGGCCTTCATGGTGAAAAACGAGAACAACCCTTCGTCCATCATCTCCTGCCTGCGCGCTGCCCGCGAAAACGCCCGCGCCGTGCGCGGCACGCTCACCACCGAGGTGTGGGAGACGCAAAACCAGACCTGGCTGGAGGTCAACCGCATGCTCCAGAGCGGCGCGTTCGAGCGCGACCCGGGCCAGTTCTTTGAGTGGGTCAAGTTCCGCTCGCACCTCTCACGCGGCGTCACCGTGGGCACCATGCTGATGGACGAGTCGCTGTACTTCATGCGCATGGGCACCTTCCTGGAGCGGGCCGACAACACGGCGCGCTTGGTGGATGTGAAGTTCCACGCCATGAACAACGATTTTTTTGGCGCCCCGCAATACGGCGCCCCCGAGACCGAGAGCACGCAGGAATACGACTTCTACCACTGGAGCGCCATCTTGCGCAGCGTCAGCGGCTTTGAGGTCTACCGCAAGGTCTACCGCGATGTGATCCGGCCGGAGCGGGTGGCCGAGTTGCTGATCCTGCGCCCGGACATGCCGCGCTCACTGCATGCGAGTTTGAACGAGGTGGTGTCCAACCTGGCGTTGGTCTCACACGACCGCGAGAGCGACACCTTGCGCCACGCAGGCCGATTGCGCTCGGAGCTGGCCTTTGGCCGCATCGACGAAATCCTGGCCACGGGCCTGCACGCTTACCTGACGCAGTTTCTGGAGCGGGTGAATGTGCTGGGCGGGCGCATCAGCCGTGAGTTCCTGATGCCGCAGGCGGCGTGAACGGGGCCTTGGGCAGGTTGGTGGCTTTGGCCCCGACATGGCCCCCCCATGGGCATGGGGCCTGCCCATGTTGGCGCGGTATCTCCGAGTGACAAAACGGGCATCACTCGCCCAGCGTCAGCATCACCGGCGCGTGGTCGCTGGGGCGTTCGTTTTTGCGCGGGGCGCGGTCGATCACGCAGGCGGTGGCGCGGGCCTTGAGGGCGGGTGAAATCAGGATGTGGTCGATGCGCAAACCCCGGTTGCGGCGGAAGGCGAACTCACGGTAATCCCACCAGCTGTAGCTTTTTTCGGGTTGCTCAAATAGGCGGAAGCTGTCGACCAGGCCCAAGTCTGTCAAGGCTTGCAGTTTTTCACGCTCGGCGACGGTGCAGTGGATCGTGTCTTTCAGACCCACCGGGTCCCACATGTCGAGTTCGTCAAAGGTGATGTTGAAGTCTCCCGTGAGCACCAGTTGCGGGTGGCGGGTCATTTCGCTTTTCACCCAATCGCGCAGTGCATCCAGCCAGCGCATCTTGTAGACAAATTTGTCACTGTCCGGGGCCTGACCGTTTGGAAAATAGGCGCCAATCACGCGCACTTCACTGCCCGCGTTGTCGGGAAAGGTCGCTGCAATCACGCGCGCCATGTCGTCTTCAAAACCGGGAATGTTCTTCACCACATCCACGCCCTCGGCTTTGGAGATCAAGGCCACGCCGTTGTAGGTTTTCTGACCAAACCACTGCGCCTGGTAGCCTGCCTCGGTGAATGCCGCCAGGGGAAATTTGTCGTCGGTGAGCTTGAGTTCTTGCAGGGCGAGCACATCGGTGGGGTTGGCGGTCAGCCAGTCCAGCACCTGAGGCAGGCGCACGGACAACGAGTTCACATTCCAGGTGGCGATTTTCATGAGTTAGAGCCAAAAGCTTCAGCAGGTAAAGCTGTATTTTCGGCGAATTGAAAACCGCAGCCAGGCCACAGGCCATGGCCGACTGGTCAGCGGGTGTGCAACCGGGCGCCTGGTGCTGACATCTGGGCTTTCAGGATGTGTCCATGCGTGGAATCGGTGCAGTAAACGGTTTGGCGATCGGCACCCCCAAATGCCAAGTTGGTGATGGAGGCACCGGCTGGGCCGGTCAGCACCTCTTCAGGCTCGGCCCGGTGGCCGAGCACCCAGACATAGGCCAGCCCCGGATTGGCCACCAGCAATCGGCCGCGCTCGTCCATGGCCAGCCCGTCCGGGCCGCTGGGGCCATAGGATGTGAAAAATTGTCCGGCCTTGGAGATACTGCCGTCGGCCAGCAAGGGCATGCGCCAGACGCAGTTGCCGCGCGTGGCCGCCACAAACAAAAAGCGCTCGTCGTTGGACAGCACGATGCCGTTGGGGCTGGGCACGTTCGACAACAGCATGTCCAGCCGCCCGTCGGGTGCGAGGCGGTAAACGCGGCCTGTCGGGTCGTGCAGGCCGGTTTGCCCCTGGTCGGTGAAGTACAGGTTGCCTTTGGAGTCGAACACCAGGTCGTTGACGCCCTTGAAGCGTTCGCTGTTGCGCCTCTCCAGGAAAGGCCGGACCTGACCGCTGGCGATGTCGAGCACCACCAGACCGTTGCGGTAATCGGTCACCAGCAGTTGCCCCGCATTCAGGAACTTCATGCCGTTGGGCTCGCCGTCCCACTGCGCCACCAGGTCCCACTCGCCTTGCGGGTCGATGCGGAAAACGCGACCGAATGGGATGTCGGTGACGAACAGGTTGCCCTGCGCGTCAAACACCGGCCCTTCCAAAAAGGAATCGGCCAGCCGCCCGCCCTGGTTCACGTCGGCCCAGAGGCTGCGCACGCCGGTGCGGCGGTATTTGTCGGGCATGGAACTGAACAGTTCCAGGGGGCGAACGGTGGGTGGGTTCAGCAGGAACATGGTGGGCTCATTCTGCCTTGAGGTCGAGTTCGCGGGCCAGCCGGGTGTAGGCCTTGGCATCGCGCTCCATGTCGGCCCCAAAAGCCTCGCTGCAGCTGTGCTGCGGCGCCATGCCCAGACTTTGCAACTTGGCCACGGTGGCGGGCTGTTCGGTGAACTGGCCGGCGACTTTTTCCAGCGCCTGCAGCACAGCGGTCGGCGTGCCGGCAGGGGCCAGCAGGCCATACCAGGCGTCGGCCACATAGCCTTTGACGCCCGCTTCGGCAAAGGTGGGCACGCCCGGCAGCAGGGTCGAGCGGCGCGGTGAGGCCACGGCCAGCGCGGTGAGCTTGCCCGCCTGCACCTGGGGCAACACAGAGCCCAGCGTGGCAAAGGAGCTGTCGATCTGGCCGCCCATCACATCGGTCACCACCTGGGCGGCGCCCTTGTAGGGGATGTGGTTCATCGACAGGCCCGTCATGCGCAGGAACTGCTCGCTGGCAAAGTGGCCCGAGCTGCCAGTGCCCGGCGTGCCGTAAGTGCGCTTGCCCGGGGCTTCGCGCACCTGCTGCATGAAGGCACTCAGGGTTTTGGCGGTCATGGCCGGGCCGGTCACCAGCACGGTGGGGCTCACGGCCAGGGTGCACA
>JACCDI011315279.1_pt1 | contig 22734 bp, 16 predicted proteins | sample 7442791 | NCBI WGS metagenome assembly JACCDI01 (sample SAMN15323434, study PRJNA562643) | freshwater metagenome | isolation source: river surface water | place: USA:Blue River Watershed | collected 2017-08-15
CGGTCATTGCGCTCGCGGCGCTCGCCCGGGGCCGGCGCTGCATCCTGCAGGCGCATGGTCAGCGCGATGCGCTTGCGCTTGGCGTCCACCTCCAGCACCTTCACTTTGACCACCTGGCCAGCCTTGACCACGGTGTGCGGGTCTTTGACGAACTGGTTCGACAGTGCCGAGATATGCACCAGACCATCCTGATGGACGCCGATGTCGACGAAGGCGCGGACGGCCGCCACGTTGGTCACCACGCCTTCGAGGATCATGTCCGGGCGCAGGTCGCCGAGGTCCTCGACGCCATCCTTGAACGTCGCCGTCACGAAAGCCGGGCGCGGATCGCGTCCCGGCTTGTCGAGTTCCTTCAGGATGTCGGCCACGGTCGGCACGCCGAAGCGATCATCTGCGTAACGCTTGGGGTCGAGCGACTTCAGCAGGCTGCTGTCGCCGACCACGCTCTTCACGTCGCGCTTGATGTCGGCAAGAATCTTCTCGACCAGCGGATAGGATTCCGGGTGGACCGCCGACGCATCCAGCGGATTCTCGCCGTTCATCACGCGCAGGAAGCCGGCCGCCAGTTCGAAAGTCTTGTCGCCGAGTCGCGGCACGTCGCGCAGCGCGGCGCGCGACGTGAACATGCCTTTCTGGTCGCGATAATTCACGATGCTCTGCGCGACGCTGCCGTTAAGGCCCGACACGCGCGCCAGCAGCGGCACCGACGCAGTGTTCACGTCGACGCCGACCGCGTTCACGCAATCTTCCACCACCGCATCCAGCGAGCGCGCGAGGCGCGTCTGCGACACGTCGTGCTGGTACTGGCCGACGCCGATCGACTTCGGCTCGATCTTCACCAGTTCCGCCAGCGGATCCTGCAGCCGGCGCGCGATCGACACCGCGCCGCGCAGCGATACGTCGAGCTCCGGCAATTCCTTCGATGCATATTCCGAGGCCGAATACACCGATGCGCCCGCCTCGGACACGACGATCTTGTTCAGCTTCAGCTCCGGCAGGCCTTTCACCAGATCCTGCGCGAGCTTGTCGGTCTCGCGCGATGCGGTGCCGTTGCCGATCGCGATCAGCGACACGTTGTGCTTTTTCGCGAGCACGGCCAGCGTGTGCAGCGAGCCTTCCCAGTCATTGCGCGGCTGGTGCGGGTAGATGGTCGCGGTGTCGACCACCTTGCCGGTCACGTCGACTATCGCCACCTTCACGCCGGTGCGAAGGCCCGGGTCGAGGCCCATCGTTGCGCGCGGGCCGGCGGGTGCGGCCAGCAGCAGGTCTTTCAGGTTGCGCGCGAACACCTGTATCGCTTCGGCTTCTGCCTCCTCGCGCAATTTCGTCATCAGTTCGGTCTCGAGGTGCATGAACACCTTCACGCGCCAGGTCCAGCGCACCGTATCCATCAGCCACTTGTCGGCAGGCCGGTTTTGCTGAGAAACGCCGACGCGCTGCGCAATCCGGCTCTCGCACGGGTTCGGTGGCGACGCCCAGGTCGGCTTCTCCTCTTCGCTGTCGAGACGCAGCGTGACCGTCAGCATCTCCTCGCGGCGTCCGCGCAGGATGGCCAGCGCGCGGTGCGAAGGTATCTGCGCCAGCGGTTCCGAGTAATCGAAGTAGTCGGCAAACTTCTCGCCGGCGTCCTGCTTGCCTTCGATGACTTTCGTGTCGACCACGCCATGCTCGAGCAGGTACGCGCGCAGGTCCTGCAGCAGCGTCGCATCTTCGGCGAAGCGCTCCATCAGGATCTGGCGCGCGCCGTCCAGTGCCGCCTTCGCATCGGCGACGCCCGGGTTCTCGCCTTGCTCAGTCGTGAATGCGGGGCGCAGGAATTTCGCCGCCTCTTCTTCCGGGTTCAGCATCGGGTTGCCCAGCAGCGCATCGGCCAGCGGCTCGAGGCCGGCCTCGACCGCGATCTGTGCCTTCGTGCGGCGCTTCTGGCGGTAAGGCAGGTACAGGTCTTCAAGGCGCGTCTTGTCCTCGGCCGTCAGGATTGCGACCTTCAGCTGCGGCGTCATCTTGCCCTGTTCCTCGATCGACGCGACGATCGCCTCGCGCCTTGCCTCGAGCTCGCGCAGGTAGCGCAGGCGCTCCTCCAGCAGGCGCAGCTGGATATCGTCGAGGCCGCCGGTCGCTTCCTTGCGGTAGCGCGCGATGAAGGGCACGGTCGCGCCTTCATCCAGCAGCGCGATGGCCGCTTTCACTTGTTCGGTTCTGGCCGCCAGTTCGCCGGCGAGGCGTTGTTCAATGGATGGCAACATCGTGAATCAACAGGGTGGGGAAATCGTCGAAGCGTTGGATCATACGCAAATCGGTGCGGCGCGCCAGTCTTGACAGCGCGTCAGTTCAGGGGGCGCATCGCGCCCGTCACCCGCTCTATGCCGGCCAGGTCTTGCCAGCTCTGCACGTGCTGCCAGCCGGCCTTGTCCAGCAATGCGCGCACGGCAGCCGACTGGTCATGGCCGTGCTCCATCAGCAGCCAGGCGCCGGGTTTCAGGTGTGCAGGCGCGCCGTCGACGATGGCGGCAATGTGCATCATCCCGTTCGCGTCATCGGTCAGCGCGGTGCGTGGTTCGAAGCGCAAGTCGCCCTGCGACAGGTGCGGGTCACTGGCAGCGATATAGGGCGGGTTGCTGACGATCAGGTCGAACTTGCCGTCGATGCTGGCGTACCAATCACTGTGAATGAAGCTCACCGCCACCGCATGATGCGCGGCATTGCGGCGCGCGACGGCCAGCGCCGCTTCGCTGGCGTCGACGGCCGATACCTTGGCGTCACGCCGCTCGTGCGCGAGGGACACCGCGATCGCGCCGGAGCCGGTGCCGAGGTCGATTGCAGTGCCGCCTTTCGGCAGCCTTTCCTTGGCCAGATCGACGAGCAGCTCCGTCTCGGGACGCGGGATCAGCACATCGGGCGTCACTTCGAAGCGCAGCCCGTAAAACTCGCGCTCGCCGGTCAGGTAGGCAATCGGCTCGCCCTGCATGCGGCGCATGAACAGTTCGCTGACCTCGGTCACCTGCTGCGGCGTCAGCTCGTCCTTTGAGCGGATTACCAGCTGCACGCGCGTGCACTTCAATGCATGCGCGAGCAGGATGCGCGCCTCCATCGGATCGACCAGCGCCAGCCTCAGCAGGCCTTCGATGTTCATGCGCGGCGCTTGCTCAGCACGACGATGGCGGCGGCCAGCAGCGCAAAGATCGTGAACCAGACCAGCGCCCACGCCGGGATCGACAGCCCGAGTATCGGATCGTATTCGGTCGTGCACAGCCCGTCGGCCTGGAACAGCGACGGGAACCATTGTGCCGGAGCGATCTTGTTCAGCGAGGTCTCGAGCGGGTCGATGCCGCAGGATACCGTCGGATGTGCTTTCACCCACAGGTGACGGATCGCAACGCCGGCGCCGGACAGCGATGCGACGCACGCAAGCGCGGCGCCGATACGCGTGGCTGCCGATGGCAGGGCGACGGTGACCAGCGAGATCAGCGCGACTGCCGCGAAGCCGTAGCGCTGCAGGATGCACAATGGACAGGGCAGCATGTCCAGCTTCAACTGCAGATAGAGGCCGACGGCGAGCATGGCGATGCAGGCGGCGGCGATCAGAAGGAGGAGAGGTTTGCTGAATCGAGTCATGTCGTTTTCGCGGGGTCGATTTAACTGCCAAAAGTCGCTGGATCCCGGCGCAGGCCGGGGTTCGGTGTCTTTGAAGATTCGTCTTTGTTCATCATTCCGCCAGTGCCGCCAGCTGCTCCGCCTGATGCTCCGCCATCAGCGCCGTCGTCAGCTCATCGAGATCGCCTTCCATGATGGCCTCCAGCTTGTACAGCGTCAGGTTGATCCGGTGATCCGTCATGCGGCCCTGCGGGAAATTGTAGGTGCGGATGCGTTCGCTGCGGTCGCCTGAGCCGACCAGCGACTTGCGGGTTGCGGCTTCCTTCGCCTGCTGTTCGCGCAGCTGCACGTCCTTGATGCGCGTCGCCAGCACCTTCATCGCCTGCGCCTTGTTCTTGTGCTGGCTGCGGTCATCCTGGCATTCGACCACGATGCCGGTCGGCAGGTGGGTGATGCGCACTGCAGAATCGGTCTTGTTGATGTGCTGGCCGCCGGCGCCGGATGCGCGGAAGGTGTCGATGCGAAGGTCGGCCGGGTTGATGTTTACATCCTCGATCTCGTCGGCCTCCGGCATCACCGCAACCGTGCACGCCGAGGTATGGATGCGGCCCTGCGCCTCGGTGGCCGGCACGCGCTGCACGCGATGGCCGCCGGACTCGAACTTCAGCCTTGAATACGCGCCATGGCCGACGATGCGCACGATCACTTCCTTGTAGCCACCGAGCTCGGACAGCGACTCCGACACCATCTCGACCTGCCAGCGCTGCCGTTCGGCATAGCGCGTGTACATGCGCAGCAAGTCGCCGGCAAACAGCGCCGACTCATCGCCGCCGGTACCGGCGCGGATCTCGAGGAAGATGTTGCGCTCGTCGTTCGGATCCTTCGGCAACATCATTTTCTGCAGCTCGAGCTCGAGCGTCTCCGTGCGCGCCTGCGCCGACAGCAGCTCTTCCTGCGCAAACGCCTTCATGTCCGGATCCGACATCATCTCCTGCGCGGCGCGGATGTCTTGCTGCGCCTGCGTCCACTGCGCATGCACGGCGACCAGCGGCTCGAGCTCGGCATGTTCGCGGGTGAGCTTGCGGTACTGGTCCATGTCGGCGGTCGCGTTTTCCTGCGTCAGCAGCGCGCCGACTTCTTCGAGCCGGTGCGTGAGCTGGTCGAGCTTCGCTAGCAGAGAGGGTTTCATCCGGAGAAAAGAAAGGAAAGGGGTGACGAAGCTGCCGTCCGTGATCGCGCGGGGCCGCACGCGGGGCCGCAGCGGGCGCTAGCGCTTGGTGCGGAACAGCTGGGGCAGCAGCTGCGCGAGGCGGGCGCGCTCGTCGGCATCGGCATTGTGCAGCGCCTGCTGCGGGCCGTGCAGGAATTTCGCGGTCAGGCCCTTCGACAGGGCTTCGAGCACCGCGTCGATGTCCTCGCCTTTGGCCAGCAGCTTGCGTGCGCGATCGAGTTCGGCACGGCGCAATTGCTCGCTGCTCTCCTGCAGGTCCTGGATCAGCGGCACGACGGCGCGGCTGTCGATCCAGTGCATGAAGGCCTGTACGCGCGTTTCGATGATGGCCTCGGCCTGCGCGACTGCCGACTGCCGGTTCTCGACGCCAATTTGCACCGCCGCGCCGAGGTCGTCGACGGTGTACAGGAAGACGTCATTCATGCGGCCGACTTCGGACTCGATATCGCGCGGCACGGCAAGGTCGACCATGAAGATGGGCTTGTGGCGGCGAGCCTTGATCGCACGCTCGACCATGCCCAGGCCGATGATGGGCAGCGATGACGCGGTGCACGACACCACGACGTCGAAATGCGCCAGCTGGTCCGGTAGTTCGCCCAGGCGCATCGCGCGGCCGCCGAAGCGGTGTGCCAGCACTTCAGCGCGCTCCAGCGTGCGGTTCGCGACCGTCAGGCTCTTCGGATGCTGCGCGGCAAAGTGCGTGATGCACAGGTCGATCATCTCGCCGGCGCCGATGAACAGCACATGCTGGTCCGCGAGATTGTCGAAGATGCGCTCGGACAGCCGCACCGCTGCGGCCGCCATCGACACGCTGTGCGCGCCGATCTCGGTGGTCGAGCGCACTTCCTTCGCGACCGCGAAGGTGCGCTGGAACATCTGGTGCAGGTAAGTGCCCAGCCCTCCGGCTGCTTCGGCCTGGCGCACCGCATCCTTCATCTGCCCGAGAATCTGAGGTTCGCCCAGCACCATCGAATCGAGGCCGGAGGCGACGCGGAACGCATGACGCACCGCACCATCCTGCGGCAATGCATACAGATACGGGCGCAGGTCGGCGTAGGGGAGCTGGTGGAATTCGGCCAGGAAATGCGCGGTCTGGTCGATCACCGCGTCGATATCGCCATCATTCGCGTTGGCGCCGTAAATCTCGGTGCGGTTGCAGGTCGACAGGATGGCCGCTTCGTGCGGTTTCCGGTTCGCATTGCCGAACCACGCGCAGGCCGAAGCTACCGCCTGACCAAGCTGGTCAGCGGGGAAGGCCACTTTCTCGCGGAGCGAGACCGGAGCCGTGGTGTGGTTGAGCCCGACGGCGAGCAGTTGCATGCGTGGAAAACCCGGGGATTGACGGCAACTATTATACCTGCTGACTTTGGGCTTATTGCCCAATTGCGGACAGTTGCTCGAGTTGGTACCCGTAACTGTAAACCGGGGACAGGCGGAAGCCGTTCTCCGGCCTCAGCCCGAGCTTGCTGCGCACCCGGGACACATGGGTATCCATGGTGCGTGAGCTGAACTCGGCATCCTTGGGCCAGACCGCCTCATGGATGGTCGCGCGCGACAGCGGCCGGCCCAGATTCCGGAAAAACAGCAGCGCAAGTTCGAATTCCTTCTGCGTTAGCGAGACCGGCTGACCGTCGACCAGCAGACGGGCGCCACGAACATCGAATGCGTAGCGTCCGAAGTCTTGCGTCGGCGCATTCAGCTTGTCCGGCCGCGCACGTGCGATCAGTACGCGCACCCGCAGCGGCAGTTCGCTGCGCCGCAGGGGCCTGACCAGGTAATCGCACTTGCCGTCGGCCAGCGCTTCGGCCAGCTCCCGCTCGGGTCCGCGGCCCGTCACCATTAGCACCGGCAATGCGGGTCGCCTCTGACGAATATCGCGCAAGCGGCGCAAGCCCTCGGATTCCGGCTGCCAGTGCCAGACCAGCAAGTCCATCTCACTTTCCTGCAAGGCCTCAAGCAGGCTGTCGATGCGGGAATACGCGATGCACTCATGGTGCGCATCGCCCAGTGCTTCGGATATCAGCTTGCGCTGTTGCGGGTCATTGTCGAGAACGGCGATTCGCATAACAAAAAGGAGAGAAATCCGGTAGTCGGTTGAAATGTTCATCGACTTTCGATTTCACAATATTTAACGACAGCCGCCCGTGTGTCAACTTCCGGCCCAGTAGCCAATCCGAGTCCACCTGCATCCGCGGTGTACCAGCAGCCGTCGCAGGCGTGCAAATGAACCCCTGTATCGTTATTGCATTGATATGATTTTGTCCCCGTGTGACCGGCAGTCCGGTCATGTCCCTGAAGTCGCAAACGGCCGGAATCCGGAGTCCCGATGCCCTCGCTCTCAAGCGTCGATGCGCAACTGCTGGCCAGTTTTTACGAAGGCATATCGAAGCCGCTGCGTTTCGCGCAGGGCTTGCAGCGCATCGGCGAATTGCTCGGTTGCGAGCGTGTATCAGTCAGCCTCTGGGACCGGCGTGGCTCCTGGGGGCATGGCATCGAGGCGGCATGGCGCGACGGACAGTGGACGCTGAGGAGTGCGGACGATTCGTTGCCCGAGCCGGCAATGCGCGCGCTGGTTACCAAGTTCGAGCCGGGCAACTGGAAGCTGCTCGAGCAACTGCATTGCGTGCCTTCGCACAAGAGTACGGCCGCGCACGGCCACGTGGCGCTCTGTATGCGGATCGTGTTGCCACAGGCCGAAGCATTGATCTCGCTGCAGCACATGGACCGGAACTGGCAGCAGCAGCAGGTCGAGCAGGCGCGCGAGGCCTGCCGTGCGCTACTGCCTGCACTCGAACCGATCGCGCGGCAGCAGCAGCTTGCGCAGCAGGTCGGCAGGCTGTCAGCGATGCTCGACAGCCTGCGCATGCCGATGATGCTCGTCGATTCCTCGCAGCGCGCGCTGGCGGCGAATGCGTCGGCGCGCGGCCTGTTCAATTTGTCCGGCAAAACCACTGCCGGAAAGATTGCTATCGGATTGCCCGGCATGCCCTCATCGCAGTTCGCACAGCTGCTCAAGGATGCTTGCGGCGAGCCTGCCGTTGGCGGCGTTCTGCCGCTGCGATTGAACGAGGCGGCGGCAGTTGCCCACTTGCTGGTGCTGCCCTTGCGGAGGCGGCGCGGTGCGGGCATCCCGCCGCTTGCGCTGGTACTGGTGCAGGGGCTGGCTGGGGCCAATGGCGATGCGCAGCAATTACTGCAGCGTGTGTACGGACTGACCCCGGCCGAGGCACGGCTGGCCTTGCTTATTCTCGACGGACAGTCGCCGGGCCGGGTCGCGTCAGCGCTCCAACTCAGCGTGACGACAGTTCGCTCACAATTGTCGGCCGTGCTGAAGAAGACGGGCACGCAACGGCAGTCCGACCTGGTGCGGCGGCTGGCACCGCTAATGCTGCTGGAAAAAGACGTTGCGGCGCGCTGAATCGTTGCCCGGCGGCTTTCATGTCGCCGGCCAACTGTCGCATTCTCTCGCTAATCTCAGCACGTACTAGTACATCGTCATCCTTCAAATGAAGGATGTGAGCCCTGCCCTGCCTCCCTAAGCTTTCTCCGACGCCGGTGCCTTGTGCCGGCGCAGCGACTGTCACGACAAAGCCGACCGGAGAACAAGATGAGCACACCTTCCAGCGTTACCACCAACCTCGATGATTACGCGCCCGGCGCGACCGCGATCATCACCGCCAGCGGTTTTGACAGCGGAAGCACAGTCACCTTCAGCGTGCAGCATGTGAGCGGGCCGGGCGTGGACGGGGTCTACGGGACGGTGGATGACGATGTCACGATTCTTGGCGGCGACGGACACGATGCGTGGACGGTTGTCGACGGCGGAGCCGGCGACCTCGATGGGCTGCAGAACGGCATGGTGGTCACGTCTTGGTACGTGAATCCCGACGATTCACTCGACGCCCGTTTCCTGCTGTCGGCGACGACGGCGGATGGCTGGCTTGCCACGAACACTTTCACCGACAAGGCCATTCCCCCCGCTGATCCGGGCACTTTCAATGGCACGATCGTCCAGTCCTACACGACTGCCGGCTCCACCGGCACGGGCGTCATCAGTTCTTTCCTGCGAGTGCAGGCCGATGGCTACGAAGCGGGATACAACACCGACGGTCGCCCGCTGCAGTTCCAGGAGAATACCTCGCTGAGCTTCACGCACTCGATCACGCTCGCACAGGTTCCCAAAGTAACGATGGATGGCACCCAGTACTACGTGTTCAACCTGGACCTGAACGAAAACAACAATGGCGATTCGCCATTGATCACGCTGCAGAACTTCAAGATCTTCGGCTCGAGCGTTTCCGACTTGGCCAACATGGATACGTCGACCAAACTTTTCCCAACGAGTTCTGCGACGCTTCTGTACGAACTCGATGGCGGCGGAAATACCAGCGTCGACCTGACCGACTGGAATTCGGGCAGCGGCACCGGAGACTATGTGGTCTACATTCCGGTTGCCGGTGTGAATGGCAATCCCGGATTTACCGGCCTTGCACCTAGTACCTTCATCTATGTGTACACCGAGTTCGGCCAGCAGGGGGACTCTGGCAATTCCTCGGAGGGCGGTTTCGAGGAATGGTTCGTCGTGACTCAGAGTACGCCGGAGATGGCGATTGACAAGACATTCGTCAACGTTACGGGCGGTAACGGAAACGACGTGGCCGACTTCGCAGGTGATGTGCTGAATTACACGGTGACGGTGATAAACACCGGCAATGTGGAGTTGACGGGCGTGACTATTGCCGATCCGCTGACGGGGCAGGCAATTAGCGGGGTGACGCTGGCCGTGGGCGAGAGCAAAACTTACACCACCAGCTACACGCTCACGCAAGATGACATTGATAATTGGGGTGGCGGCGATGGCGACATCGACAACACGGCCACGGCCGATAGTAATGAGACTGATCCTGTAAGCGACTTGGTTGCCGTCCCGGTCCAACAGAACCCGGCGCTGTCGATCGACAAGGATGCGGTACTGGCCGACGAAGGCGAGGCGGCAGACGAGGCGGGCGACGTGATCAACTACACGATCACGGTCAGGAATACCGGCAACCAGACGCTGACGGGCGTGGAGGTGACGGACACGCTGCTGTCGGCTTCGCCGCTGGTGCTGGATTCGGGCGATACGGATGAGGATGGCAAGCTCGATGTGGACGAGGCCTGGATCTACACGGGCAGCCACACGGTGACGCAGGACGAGATCGACGCCGGCGGTACGATCGACAACACGGCGACAGCCGACAGCGCCGAGACGGAGCCGTCGAATGATTCGGCCTCGGTGCCGGTGGACCAGAATCCGTCGCTGGAAATCGTCAAGGAGGCCGACGAGGGCCAGGTGGCTGACGTGGAGGGCGAGAAGCTGACCTACACGATCACGGTGGAGAACACCGGCAACCAGACGCTGACAGGCGTGGCGGTGACGGATCCGAATGCCGATGCTGACTCGATCGTGCGCGGTCAGGACGTGGAGGGCGACAACGACAACCTGCTGGAGGTCGGCGAGAAGTGGTTGTACACGGCTGCGCACACGGTCACGCAGGCCGAGATCGACAGCAACGGCGGCGATGACGGCGACATCGACAACACGGCGACGGCCGATTCGAACGAGAGCGATCCGGACACGGACGATGCGTCGGTGCCGGTCGACCAGAACCCGGCAATTTCCATCGCTAAGATCACGAAGATCGGCACATCCGAAGGCGACAACCTGACGGGCGTTCATGCCGGTGAAGACGTGCTCTGGCGCTATACCGTCACCAACTCCGGCAATACGGCTTTGTCCAATGTTTACGTCACTGATGACAACGGAACGCCGGGCGTTACGGCCGACGATTTCACCTTGACCAAAACGTCCGGCTACGTGTCGGGCGATGCCGACGGCGACGGCAAGCTGGATGTCGGTGAGGAATGGGTTTTCGAGAAGACCGGCACTGCGATCGCAGGCACCTACGAGAACACCGGAACCGTGTACGGCACCTCGGGCGAGTCCGAAGTCAGCGATTCGGATGACAGTTCCTACACCGCGACCGTGCCGAGCGCATTGATCGCTCCGACCGGCACCACTGCGTACCAGTACATCAGCGGCACTGCGATGAGCTTCCAGGAGTATTACAAGGACCAGGGCGGAGTAATCCAATATGGCGTCAAGGGCGGCAAGATCAACCAGACCAACCCGGGCGTGTTCTTCTACTTCACCGGCGCGTCCGGCGACATCCAGGATGGCGACAACGATGGCAAGATCGAAAAAATCACCGTGCTCATCGACCAGAGCGAAGACAGTTCCAATAGCACGACGACCCCCGCCTTCAAGCCGCTCAACAACAGCAATGTCCAGTTGTACAAGGTGATAGACAGCGGCGCTGACGGCACGCCGGATGGCATCGTGAATTCCTACGACACCCTGCAGAGCGTAAAGCTGGCTACCAACAGCATCAAGGTCGACCCGGTGACAGGCGACGTCACGGTCAGCTTCATGCCGGACGCGGAAGGCTCGATGTATGTGCTGTCGGTGAAGTACGACACCACCAAGGCGGTGGGAGGAATGGTGGGCACCGATCCCTCACAGTGGCCTACGGTTACTTATGACTTCAAGACCTGGGTCAATGGCAGCTATGTCGAAACCTACGAGGGCGGCATCGACCTTGCGCCCAAGTCGGTCAACACGATGATGCTCGACGGCGATACCGGCGATGGCGCCCGCGCGATCAAGGCTGCACAGGCCAAGGCCGTGTACAAGGCAGCGCTGAAGTTCTGGAGTAACGAGGGTTTCGACGTATCGTCGCTGAAGAAAGGCACGGTCGAAATCGCCGACCTCGGCAAGTATGGCGATGACTGGATGCTTGGCATGGAGCAGGACGGGCACATCACCATCGACAACGATGCGGCCGGCCACGGCTGGTCGCTCGGCATCGGCGCGGTCGCGCCGAACAAGGTCGACCTGTTCTCGGTGCTCGTGCACGAGATCGGCCATGTACTCGGTGAGGGCGATGACGACATGGGCGCCATGCTCGCGGTTGGCGAGCGCGAACTGCCGATGTCGCACGATGACGCATCGCCATTACCGCTGCCTGCAACGCTGTTTGGCGTGGTCGGCGCGGCGCATGCGCCGACAGAAACACACTTCGGCTGAACCGCAGCTGTCTCGGCGGATGAAGCTTAACGGAGGCCATCCGGCCTCCGTTTTTTTTATTCTGGTTTGCAGTCCGGGCGGCGCCGACGTACCGGGGATGCATGTGAAATGCACCATTGCCCTGCGCTGAATTACTCCGCATCACATCGGATATGCAACCTGCACTCAGCAAGCGCCCACTCGCAAGCGGCTATCCCGCAGCAGGTTGTGTTGCAGGCGTCCTACACCCGTCGCGATCTTGCCATCAGGGGCGGCTTGCTGCGGCATCTTCCCGCTAGTTATTATATTTGCAACCATCCGGGCTTGCCCGCCAACCTGAGGAGTACGTCGATGTCCCAGAACATGTCCGCCGAACGCCAGAACCCGGCCCACGGCTCCGGCACTGCAGAGAATCCCACGGTCCAGGTCGCGCTGCGGCTGCGTGCGGTCGATCATTCGGACCGGGCGATCGTGTCGAACGTCAGCACCGCGCACGCCGCGTCAGGCATGGTGTTCATCGACTTCGGCTTCGTCGAGCAGCATGCGATCGACGAGGTCACGCGTGCAGTACGCGCCGGCGCGCAGCCATCGGCAAACATCGATGGCCGCCTCGAGTGCCGCATCGCGATGGGCGTCGGCGACATTGCTCAGCTTGCGCGCCAGTTACAGCAGGTGCTGGCCGCCGTCAGCCAGCAACAGGCTTCCGTCAGGCCAGAGATGGGAGGCGCGATCTCGCCCGGCCCTGACACCAGCCTGCAATAAGCTCTTTCACTCACCCCGGTCCCGGAAGCGACAACGCGTCGCTTCCGCTGACGCGTCACGAGCTTTCCATGGCCAACCTGTCCAATGCACCGGCCGCGAACCTGTCCGGCTCCCCTATTGCCCCCGAACTGCGCGCGGTGATTGCCGCGAGCCGCTCGGCGATATTCTCCGCCGCACTGTTCAGCCTGTTCCTGAACCTGCTGATGCTGGTGCCGTCGCTGTACATGCTGCAGGTCTACGACCGTGTGCTGTCGACCGGCAGCGTGCCGACGCTGCTGATGCTGACGCTGATCACGGTGTTCCTGTTCATCGTGTTCGGCGGCATCGAGTGGCTGCGCTCACAAGTGATGATTGTTGCCAGCGCTCGCTTTGACGCAATGCTGGGCCCGGCCGTGCATGACGCGATCTTTGCGCGCACGCTGGCTTCCGGCGGCCGTGTGGCGAGCGCGCAGCCGATGGAGGACATGGACCGCGTTCGGCAGTTCATTACCGGGCCCGGCCTGTTCGCGCTGCTCGATGCGCCCTGGGTGCCGGTGTATGCCGCATTGATGTTCGTGTTTCACCCATGGATGGGTGTGGCGGCAATCTTCTCCATCGTCGTGCTGTCGGCGTTCACTGCATGGACCGAACTGTCCACAAATGCCTTACTGAAGGAAGCTAACCGCGCCGGCATCGCGGCCAATGCACAGACTGCGGCGCACCTGCGCAATGCCGAGGCGATCGCGGCAATGGGCATGTTGCCGCGGCTGCGCGAGCGCTGGCTGGCCGAGCGCGGCAAGGCACTGGACGCGCAACACCATGCCAGCACCCGCGCCGGCCTGATCGCGGCGCTGTCGAAGACCTATCGCATGACCTCGCAATCGCTGATCCTCGGACTTGGCGCCTATCTTGCGATACGCCGCGAGATTTCGCCAGGCATGGTGATTGCCGGATCCATCCTGCTGGGACGCGCGCTGGCGCCGATCGATCAGCTGATCGGCTCGTGGCGCACGCTGGTCGCCGCGCGCAGCGGCTATGCGCGGCTCTCTGAATTGCTGGGTGCGCATCCTGCACCGGGAGAGCCGATGCGACTGCCCGACATCCGTGGCGAATATCGGCTCGACAAGTTGACCGTGATGCCGCCGGGCGCGCGCACGCCCGTGGTCCGCGAGCTGAGCCTGCATATCCCCGCCGGCTCGCAACTCGGTATCATCGGCCCGAGCGCCGCCGGCAAGTCCACGCTGCTGCGCACGCTGCTGGCATTGCACAGGCCTGCCGCCGGCAGCCTGAGGCTGGACGGTGCGGAACTTGCGCAGTATTCGCGCGAGATGCTCGGGCGCGCCATTGGTTACCTGCCGCAGGACGTCGAACTGCTGGACGGCACGATCGCGGAGAACATTGCGCGCTTTGGCGATATCGACGCGGACGCGGTCGTGAAGGCCGCGCGCCGCGCCGGCGTGCACGGAATGATCGTCGCGCTGCCCGACGGTTACGAGACGCGGCTGCAGGGAAATTTCACGCTGTCGGCCGGGCAGCGGCAGCGCGTTGCGCTGGCGCGCGCACTGTATTGCGACCCCGCAGTCGTGATCCTCGACGAACCTAATTCCAATCTCGACGAGGCCGGCAATGCCGCGCTGCAGGCCGCGCTGAAGGAAATGCGCGAGAGCGGCAGCACGGTTATTCTCGTTACGCATCACGGCAGCGTCCTCGGACAGATGGACGCGGTATTGCTGCTCGTCGAAGGCCGGGCGGCGATGCACGGCAAGCCGGATGAGGTGGCGAGCGCGCTGCAACAGAGGCGGCAGGCTGCACGTGCAACGGCAACGCCGGCTCGCGCTGAGGTGGTCGCATGAACTCTCCAGATAAATTTCATCTGCCGGGCTCAAGCAGCGATCTTCAGCGCTCCGGCACGCTTGACCCCGCGATCGAGCGTCGCGAGCGGCGCCTGCGTGTTGCCGGCACCGGCATCCTGCTGGTGCTTTTTGCCGGTCTGGGGCTCTGGTCCGCCTACGCGCCGCTCGACAGCGCTGCGATCGGTCCCGGGGTGATCGTGCTCGAAAATTATCGGATGGCCGTCGATCATCTCGAGGGCGGCATCGTGCAGCAGGTGCATGCGCGCGAAGGCCAGCGGGTCGCGAAGGGCGAGGTGCTGCTCAGCTTGCAGGACGTGCAGCCGCGCGCGCAACTCGAACAGGTGAAAGGCCAATGGCTGGTGGCGCTGGCGCGCGAGGCGCGGCTGGTTGCGCAGCGGGACGGGCTGGCGCGCGTGGCCTTTCCTCGTGACCTGCTGGCCAACGCGAAGGATGCGCGCGCAGCTGACGCGATGCGGGTGCAGGAAGAGACCTTCCGCGTGCGCAGCCGTGCGCTGCACAGCGAGGTCACGCTGTATGAGCGCCAGATCGCGCAACTGCGCGAGAAGGCGCAGGGACTGAAAGAGCAGCGCGGCATGCGAGAGCAGCTCGTCAGTTCCTTCGAGAAGGAGCGCGCCGATTTCGAGGCGCTGGCGAAGGAAGGCTATGCGGAGCGCCAGAAGGTGCGCGAGATGGAGCGCAACCTCGCGATGAACGACGGCCAGCGCAGCTCGCTGTCGACCGACATCGCCGCAACCGAGGTCGAGATCAGCGCCATCGAAGTGAAGATGTTGCAGGCGCGGCAGGCCTTCGAACGCGAGGTGGCCAAGGAGTTGGCCGAGGTGCAATCCGAGCTGTTCGCGCTGCAGGAAAAAAAGCGTGCGCTCGAGGATACGCTCAGGCGCACCGTGGTCGTCGCACCGCAGGAGGGCATTGTGCATGCGCTGTCCGCGCACGCACCGGGCGAGGTGCTGAAGCCGGGCGCGCACATCCTCGACATCGTGCCGGGCAACGAGCGGTTGATCGTGGAAGCAAAGCTGTCACCGCAGGACGTGGATCAGGTGCAGGTCGGCCAGATGGCCGAGGTGCGCTTCACGGCGTTCAAGCAGCGCGACATGCCGAGGATCGAGGGCCGGCTGGCCACGCTGTCGGCCGACCGCATGCTCGAAGAGACCGGTGGCATGAAACAGCCGTATTACCTCGGTCGCGTCGAGATCACGCCGGCGGGCTTGCAGCAACTCGAGCGGCTGAAGCTGCAGCTGGTTGCCGGCATGCCGGCCGACGTGCTGGTGAAGACCGGCGAGCGCACTTTCTGGAAATACCTGACCGCGCCGCTGACCGAGATGGTCGGACGGTCGATGAAAGAAGACTGAGATGCGATACGGTCTCCGTCGCTGGTCCGTCATCCTGCCACTGTGCCTGTCCGCCATCGCCTCGAGTGCATTCGCGGAAGACCTGTTGAGCCTGTATCGAGCTGCGCTGTCAGGCAGCCCCGTGCTGCGGGTGCGCGAGCTGGGTGCAGAACGCGCGCGCGCTGATGCCGACGCTGCTCGCAGCCGGCTACTGCCCCAGTTGAGCGTACAGGCATCGGTGTCGCGCAACGATTACCGCAACGACCTGGGCGAGCTGCGTTTCAATGGCAACCGCACCATCTGGTCCGCTCGGCAGGCGCTGGTCGACATGCCCTCGCTGTACCGGATGCAGGGCGCAACGGCGGCAGTCGCGCAGGCTGACAGGGAAGCCGATCAAGCGCGAGCGGAATTGTTCGGCCAACTGGTCGAGCAATACCTGAATGCACTGCAGGCGCAGGATGAGCTGATGCAATTGATGGTCGAGCAGCAAGCGGCCGAGCGCCAGGTCGAGCGGTTGCGCGCGATGCGCGAGCGCGAGATGGCGAAGGTCACCGATCTCGCCGAGGCGATTTCGTGGGCGCGGCAGCTGGCCACCCGGGAGATCGATGCGCGCAACAAGGCTGAAGCTGCGCGCGTTCGCCTTCGCGAACTGACCGGACGGGAGCCCGGTGAACTGGCGACGCTGGGAAAGCAGGATTTCCCGGCTGTACCCGGGACCGAGGCATCCTGGGTCGATACGGTGCTGGCGGCGAATGCATTGATCGCGTCGAAGCGGGCGGCGGTCGAGGCGGGAAGGCTGGCGACTGATGCCGCCCGGGCCGAGCACCTGCCGCAGCTGTCGCTGGCCCTGCAGCGCAACCAGTCGAACCAGGATATCGACAACTCGCCGCGCAGCGATTTCAAGGTCGACAGCGTTTCCCTCGAGCTCAGGATTCCGTTGTACGAAGGCGGCCGCGTCACCGCATCAACCGCGTCGGCGCAGGCGCAGCTGGCGATCGCGAACGAGCAGCTCGAGGCGGCGCGGCGCGAGATCGAGCGCGATACGCGGCTCTTGTTCGCAAATGCGCAGGCGGACCGCGCGCGCATCGATTCGACCGATGCCGAGGTCGATGCACTGTCCTACACCGTCAAGGCGCAGCAGCGCGGTTATGAACTGGGCGTGGTCACGGTGATCCACGTGCTGGATGCGCGCCGGCGCCTGCTGCGATCGCGCGTCGATCAGGCCAGGGCGCGCTACGACTATTTGCGCGACCTGATCGGCCTGAAGCTGCGCGCCGGCCTGACCGAAGCCGACGTCGCGGATTTCAACCGATGGCTGGCGCCGCGCGACGTGTCGGGCTCATTCACAGATATGGTCGAACAGCTGTCCGCCCAGTGAGTCCGGCGGCGTCGGCGTCCATTCGCCGGTCAGCGTCTCTTCGACGACCGCACCCTTGCCCATCGCGCCGGTGTAGCGCTGTATGCCGAGCAAGCGGCGCTTGCGCGCGCGGCATTGGTATTCGATAGCGTACATCACCGAGTGGTAGGCCTTGCCGCCGGCATCGGTGGCCTCAGCCTTCAGGTCGTGCAAGTCCCATACGAACGAGGTATCGCCCATCTTGCGCGTGCGCAGGCTGTCGAAATACAGCGTCGCCGTGTCGGTTTCCGCATAGCGAATCCAGATCTCGGTGGCGTAGGCGGGCAGCGCGGCGAGCAGCAACGCGAAGGCGGCGGCTTTTTTCATGGTCGTTCGCAAAGAGTGGCGGTGCGCAGCAGTTTGCCAGAGTCGGCGGCAGCTCGCCGGCAAGGTATGATGACGCATCCGCCGCAGTCCCCGCCGGCGGCATTCGTCCCAGACCCCATCCATGCATTCCGATCCGATCCAGCCTGCGCAATGGCAGGGCGCCGACGATGGCCGCATCTGTGCGCCCGATTATGGCGACGTCTTTGCGAGACGCAGCGACGCGTGGAGGCAGGCCAGCGCCGTGTTCATCGACGGCTGCCAGTTGCGCGAACGCTGGGTGCAGCCTGGCTGCATCCGGCTGCTCGAGACCGGTTTCGGGCCGGGCGTGAATTTTCTTGCCGCCTGGGCCAGCCTGCGCGACAGCGGCGGCCCGGCGCGGCTGCATTACGTAGCGGTAGAAAAACATCCGTTCACGCAGCGCGACCTGCGCGAGGCGCTCACGCTAAGCATTGCCAGCGCACCGGCAGAGATCGCTGCATCCTTGCGCGAGCTGGCCGAGCGCCTGATTGCGCAATGGCCGCCGCTGCTTGCGGGATTCCATGCGCTGGAGCTGGATGGACAGGTGACGCTGACGCTGGTGTTCGGCGATATCGGCGACGCCTTGCCGCGCATTGCCGGGCGTTTCGACGCCTTCTTCCTCGACGGCTTCGCGCCGGACCGCAATCCGCCGATCGGGTCGCCGTCCATACTGTCGCAACTGGCTTCGCTGGCGGCGCCGGGCGCGCGGCTGTCGACCCGGTGCGTAGCCGGTGAGGTCGGGCGCGCGCTTGCCGACGCCGGTTTCATGGTCGGCAAGCGCGATGCTCTCACGGCAAGGTGGCCCGAAGCGGGCGAGGCGGTCGCGCTGCCGTCATCCGCCATTGTGATTGGCGCTGGCATCGCCGGCGCGAGTGCAGCGCGCCAGCTTGCGCGGCGCGGGATCGAGGTGACGTTGCTCGAGCGCGAGCGGCCCGCAAGCGGTGGTTCCGGCAATCCGGTCGGTATCGTGAGGCCGGAGCCCGGTGGCGCGGCGAACCCGATCACCGAGATGACCGCTGCCGGAGCGACCTGGCTGCAGCGCTGGATCGCGCGCCACGGCGACACGGTTCGTCATGACTGGTGCGGCGTGTTGCGCATCGCGCGCGATGCGAAGAAGCGCGACAAGATGGCCGAGCAGGCCGGGGCGGTGGAGGATAGCTGGCTCAAGGAAGTCGATGCGCAGGGCGCAGCGCAGCTGTGCGGCGCAATTCCGGCCGACAGCGGATTCCACTTGCCGCAGGCCGGCTGGGTATCGCCGCCGACGCTGGTGGCGGCGATGCTCGACGATCCGTTGATAGTGGTGCGCAGCGGCGCTGAGGTGGTCCGGATCGCGCGTGCCGCTGCACAGTGGCGCGTGCAACTGGCCGACGGCTCGTTCATCGATGCGCCGCTGGTCGTGCTGGCGACGGCTTTCGACGCAGGGCTGGGGCCACTTCGCTTCGACATGGGACGCGCGCGGGGCCAGTTGTCGCACCTGCCGGAACGCAAAGACCGTCCGCTCGCCATGGTGGTTTGTCGCGACGGCTACATCTCGCCCGCCGTCGATGGCCTTCACACGATAGGCGCGACCGTGCAGCATGACGACGAGGAAGCCTTGCCCCGGCGCGCCGATGATGAGCAGAATTTCGACAGGCTCAAGCGGCTACTGCCCGATTTTGCGGATGATTCGTCGCAGTTGCAGAGCGGCCGCGTCGGCTGGCGCGCGACTACGCAGGACCGCGTGCCGCTGGTCGGCAAGGTCGCCGACGGGCTGTATGCGAGCCTCGGGCATGGCGCGCGCGGCGTGACCTGCGCGCCGCTATGCGCGGAATTTCTGGCGGCAATGGTCTGCGACGAGCCGCTGCCGCTCGGGAAGGAGTGGCTCGCCCGGCTCGATCCCTTGCGCCGGGCGGTCAGAGATTAATCAAACAGGTTCGCGAGCTCGACGCCTGGCTCCGCAGCGCGCATGAACGCCTCGCCGACCAGGAAGGCATGCACATCGTGGTCACGCATGCGCTTGACGTCGTCGCGCGTGCGGATCGCCGATTCGGTGACGACCAACTTTTCCGGCGGGATGCGGGGCAGCAGCCGGATCGTGGTGTCCAACGTGGTCTCGAAGGTGCGCAGGTTGCGGTTGTTGATGCCGAGCAGCGTAGTCTTCAGTGAGAGCGCTTCGTCCAGCTCCTGTTCGTCATGCACTTCGACCAGCACGTCCATGCCGGTCTCGTGCGCACAGGCCTCGAGTTCGCGCATCAATCCCGGGTCGAGCGCGGCGACGATCAGCAGGATGCAATCAGCGCCCCACGAGCGTGCCTGATAAACCTGGTAGGGATCGACGATGAAATCCTTGCGCAGCGCAGGAATGCCGCACGCGGCGCGCGCCGCTTTCAGGTAATCCGGCGCGCCCTGGAAGAACTGCTCGTCCGTCAGCACCGACAGGCAGGCCGCACCATGCTTCGCATAGCTGGCCGCGATCTCGGACGGACGGAAATCTTCCCGCAGCACGCCTTTCGATGGCGACGCTTTCTTCACTTCTGCGATCACGCCGGCCTTGCCGGCGGCAATCTTCGCGCGCAGGCTGGCTCCGAAGCCGCGGATCTGCGCGCGTGACTCCTTGTCGCTTTCCACGTCGCGGCGCAGGCTCTGGTAATCCTGCCGCTTGCGCGCGGCGGCGATTTCTTCGCGCTTGACGGCGATGATCTTGTCGAGGATGTCGGACATGCTGTTTCTCTTTACTTTGCCGCGAACGACTGCGTGAATTTCGCGTACTGCTCGAGTTTGGCGCGCGCAGCGCCGGAGGCGATGGCCTCGCGCGCGCGTTTCACGCCATCGGCGATGTCGGTGGCAACGCCCGCCGCGTACAGCGCCGTGCCTGTATTCAGCATCACGATGTCGCGCGCAGGGCCGGTCTGGTTGTCCAGCGCTTCGAGTATCTTTTCGATCGACTCGGCAGCGCCAGCCACCTTCAGGTTGCGGCTGGAAGTCATCTGCAGCCCGAAATCTTCAGGATGGATGTCGTATTCGCGTATCTCGCCGTCGACCAGTTCGCCGACCATCGTGGCTGCGCCGAGAGAGACCTCATCCATGTTGTCGCGCGCCCAGACCACCAGCGCATGCTTCGCGCCGAGGCGCTGCAGCACGCGCGCCTGTATGCCGACGAGGTCGGGATGGAACACGCCCATCATGATGTTCGGCGCGCCGGCCGGATTGGTCAGCGGCCCGAGGATGTTGAAAATGGTGCGCACGCCAAGTTCCTTGCGGACCGGCGCCGCGTGCTTCATCGCCAGATGATGGTTAGGCGCGAACATGAAGCCGACGCCGGTCTCGGCGATTGCTGCGGCCACTTGCGACGGTTGCAGGTTGATGTTCACGCCCAGCGCCTCGAGCGCATCGGCGCTGCCGGACGACGAGGAAACGCTGCGGCCGCCGTGCTTGGCCACGCGTGCGCCGGCGGCAGCGGCGACGAACATCGACGCCGTGGAGATGTTGAACGTGTGCGCGCCGTCGCCGCCGGTGCCGACGATGTCGACCAGGTTCTCCGGGTTCGCAACCTCGACCTTCGCCGCGAATTCGCGCATCACCTGCGCGGCGGCGGCGATCTCGCCGACGGTTTCCTTCTTCACCCGCAGGCCCATGGTGAGCGCGGCGATCATTACCGGCGACATCTCGCCGCCCATGATCTGCCGGAACAGCGCGAGCATTTCGTCGTGGAAGATCTCGCGGTGTTCGATACAGCGCAGCAGCGCCTGTTGCGGCGTCAGCGTCATGGTCATCTCCGTCAGGTCTTCAGGAAGTTCTGCAGCAGCGCATGGCCGTGCTCGGACAGGATGGATTCCGGATGGAACTGCACGCCCTCGATCTGGAATTCCTTGTGGCGCACGCCCATGATCTCGCCATCGGCGGTCCAGGCGGTCACTTCGAGGCAGTCGGGCAGCGACTCGCGCTCGATGGCCAGCGAGTGATAGCGGATGATGGTGTACGGGCTCGGCAGGCCCTTGAACACGCCGACGCCGGTGTGCTCGATCGGCGATGTCTTGCCGTGCATGACTTCTTTCGCGCGGATCACCTTGCCGCCGAACGCGGCGCCGATGCTCTGGTGGCCGAGGCAGACGCCGAGGATGGGCTTCTTGCCCGCGAAATGCTGCAGCACCGGCACCGACACGCCGGCTTCATGCGGCGTGCACGGGCCCGGCGAGATGCAGATGCGGGTCGGGTTCAGCTTCTCGATTTCCTCGAGCGTGATCTCGTCGTTGCGGTAGGTGCGAACGTCCTCGCCAAGCTCGCCGAAATACTGGACGAGGTTGTAGGTGAACGAGTCGTAGTTGTCGATCATCAGCAGCATGTCAGATCTCCCCGTCCAGGCCGTCTTGTACTTGTTCGGCTGCCCGAAGGACAGCGCGAGCCTTGTTCTCTGTTTCCAACCACTCCATCTCCGGCACGGAGTCGGCTACGACCCCCGCCGCCGCCTGCGCATACAGCATGCCGTCCTTGATAACGCCGGTGCGGATCGCGATTGCGAGGTCCATCTCACCGCCGAAGGACAGGTAGCCGCACGCGCCGCCGTAGATGCCACGCTTGACGGGCTCGAGCTCGTCGATCAGTTCCATCGCACGCACTTTCGGCGCGCCGGACAGCGTGCCTGCCGGGAAGGTCGCGCGCAGTACGTCGAGGTTGCTCATGCCGGGCTTCAGCGTGCCCTCGACATTGGAGACTATGTGCTGCACGTGCGAATATTTTTCGATCACGAACTTGTCGGTGACTTTCACGCTGCCGATTTCGGCGATGCGTCCGATGTCATTCCTGGCAAGGTCTATCAGCATCACGTGCTCGGCGATCTCTTTCGGATCGGCCAGCAGTTCTTCGGCCAGTTTGGTGTCTAGCTCCGGCGTCGCGCCGCGCGGGCGAGTGCCGGCCAGCGGACGGATCGTGACCTTGCGCTGACCATCCCGCGTGGCTTCGTTGCGCACCAGGATCTCGGGCGAGCTGCCGACGATCTGCATGTCGCCGAAGTTGTAGAAATACATGTACGGCGACGGATTCAGCGAGCGCAGCGCGCGATACAGCGACAGCGGCGAATCCACATAGGGCTTGCGTATGCGCTGGCCGACCTGCACCTGCATCAGGTCGCCGGCCATGATGTA
>JACCDI010777262.1_pt1 | contig 22720 bp, 26 predicted proteins | sample 7442791 | NCBI WGS metagenome assembly JACCDI01 (sample SAMN15323434, study PRJNA562643) | freshwater metagenome | isolation source: river surface water | place: USA:Blue River Watershed | collected 2017-08-15
TAGTCGGTAGCCGCATCGAAGGCAGCAAGGTTGCTGAAACCCTTCCGGTATCGGTCCTGAATGAAGAACGGATTGCAGCCACGGGCAGCATTTCGGGCGATGATCTGTTTCGCTCGATCCCGCAGGCCGGTGACGTGCAGTTCCAGGAAGCCCGCACCACCGGCAACCTGAACGATGCCCGCGGCGACAACGCCTCGATCAACCTGCGTAGCGTCGGCACCGGCAATACGCTGGTCCTGGTCAATGGTCGCCGGATGATCTTGTCGCCCGGCACCCAGACCGAAAACTTCGTTCCGGTCCAGACCGCGAATACCAACTCGATCCCGGTTGGCGCCACGCGCCGTGTCGAAGTGCTGCGCGATGGCGCGGCGGCCATTTACGGTGCCGATGCGGTGGCGGGCGTGATCAACGTCGTCACCGACGACAAGTACAAGGGGCTCCGCGTTGACCTGCGCCATGGTTTTGCCGACGGCACCAGCGAAACGACTGGCGCGATCAAGGCCGGCTTCAAGACCAAGTCGGGCGGCCACATCACCCTGTTCGCCAGCTACACGGGGCGCACGCCGCTGTTCACTAGCGAACGTCCGTTCTCGGCCAGCGAAAACCACATGCCTGACCTCGTCGGCACGCCGTGGGAAACCGACACCGCTTTTGACAATCGTTCGACCTCGTCGCCCTGGGGCAGCTTCACGACCATTCCGGTCGCGACGGTTAAGCAGGGTACGTCTACGCTGACCACCTCCGGTGTGTTCCACATCGAGCCGACGGCCAACACGGCCGCGGGCTGCTCGAGCACGGTGATCAATGGCAATCTGTGCCTCAAGAGCGGCACGATCACCGGTGCGGCTGACCGAGTGCTACGTTACGATGAAAATCCTGATCGCACGATCCGTGGCGGGCTTGATCGCGTCAACCTGTTCAGCACGGTCCGTCAGGAGCTTGGCAGTGTCGAACTGTTTGGCGAGCTTGGGTATTATCACGCGACGCTTAACGGCCAGCGTGAACAATCGGCTCCCATTTCAAGCGCGGTCATTTCGATCCCGGCGACCAGCTATTACAACCCGTTTGGCCCGACGACGCTGAACGGCGTGGCCAATCCGAACCGCCTGGCCAACCTGACCGGCGTGCCGGCTGAAGGTCTGGCGCTGCGGATTACCTCTTACCGTCCCGTCGACACCGGGCCGCGGACCTTCACCGTGACCGATGACAGCTTCCGCACCCTGTTGGGCCTGCGCGGTGCCTGGGGCGATTTCAAGTGGGATACCGCGGCAACCTATTCGTGGGCTCGCACCGATGACCACACCCGCAATGCGATCAGCAACACGCTGTTCCAATCGGCCCTCGCGCTGACCACGCCCAACGCCTACAACCCGTTCAATGGCGGCAGCCAGCCGGCCTATTCGCTGGCTGATGGCACGCCGAGCACACAGGCGACGATCGACTCGTTCCTGGTTGACGTGCACCGGATTAGCAAGACCTCGCTCGGGACGATCGATTTCCGGGTTTCGAATTCCAAGCTGTTCGATCTTCCGGGTGGCGCAGTCGGCTTTGCCGGCGGCGTGGAAGTGCGCCGAGAAACCTATCAGGATGATCGCGACAAGCGCCTGGACGGAACGATCACCTATACCGATATCGTCACCGGCATCCGCTATGGCACCGACATCATGGGGGCCAGCCCGGCTCCGGACGTCAAGGCTGACCGGACCGTCGCCGCGGCTTACCTTGAATTGGCGGTGCCTCTGATCTCTGAGGACATGAACGTTCCGCTGGTTCGGTCGCTCGACCTGCAACTTGCCAGCCGCGATGAACACTATTCGGACTTTGGCAACGTGTTGAAGTCAAAGGTGGCGGGTGCCTGGGAAGTGCTGAAGGGCATCAAGTTCCGTGGCGCCTGGTCGCAGGGCTTCCGCGCGCCCAACCTGGCACAGTTCTACAGCGCCGGGACGCAGGTTTCCAACACCCGCACCGACTTTGCGGCTTGCCGGCTTAACCCGGCAACGTCTTGCACCGGCGTTGGCACCCTTGAAGTCCGTTCCGGTAACAGCAGCCTGAAGCCAGAAAACGCTGAAACGCTCTCGGGCGGCGTGGTATTCCAGCCGCTTCGCAACCTGACTTTCACGGCTGACTACTGGTCGCTGCGCTCGGAAGGCGTGATCGGCCTGCAGGGCGCTCAAAACCAGATCCTGTTTGACCTGCTTGAGCGGTTGAGCGGGCGGAGCAACCCCAATGTGGTCCGCCTGGCGCCGGTTGGAACCCAGGTTGTCGGCACGATCGACTATGTGAAGGATGATTACTTCAACCTTGGCCCCCGCACGCTGCGTGGCCTGGATTTCGCGGCCAGCCTTGACCTGCGTGATACGCCGCTGGGCGCCTTCAACATTGATCTTTCTGCTTCGAAGCTGATCAAGTGGGAACAGACTGCTTCCGATCTGCAGGCCAAGCTGATCGCGGCCAACGCGGCCGGGACGCTGGGTACGGGCATCACGATTACCCAGGCAGGCAGCCAGGTGCAGGTGAACGGTAACCCCGAATGGCGCCTGAGCGGCAACTTGACCTGGCGCAGCGGCCCGTTCAGCGCCGGGGCCTTGGTGAACTATGTTGGTTCGGTGTTCGATACCAGCACGATCAAGGTCAACGATCAGTTCTATGAACTGCCCAGCTTCACCACGGTCAATGCCTACGTTCAGTACAAGATGCCGAAGGATGCCGGCGCGCTGGCTGGCACCCGCTTCCGCGTCGGTGCCCGCAACCTCTTCGACAAGGCACCGCCGCTGTCCTCGAGCAACTTCGGCTTCCTTGGCGCGCTGCATGATGCTGTTGGCCGGTTCGTGTACTTTGAACTGTCGAAGGAATTTTAATCCCGACCAGGATTGAAATTACGGAACCCAAGGGGCGCTTCCCGCCGTTAGCGGAAGCGCCCCGGCGGGTTTCGCTGGATTGCAGAGATTAGAGCGGCCTGTGCCATTGGCTTGGACAGCCTTGCCTCGCCCGCAACTTTGGAAAGGAATGCGCGTGAACAAGCTGTCTGGAGGTATGGCCAGGGCATTCACCACGTTCCTGGCGGCGTTTGTGGTTCTGGTCTCGCCAGTCCTTGCCCAGAAGCGGCAACTGCTCGAATATCCCAGCATTCACTCACCGGTGGTGGGCGAACGCGGTATGGTGGTTTCGCAGAATGCCATCGCTTCCGGAGTGGGTGCAGCAATTCTGCGTCGCGGCGGCAACGCCGTCGATGCTGCAGTCGCTATCGGCTTCGCCTTGGCTGTTACCCTGCCGCGGGCCGGCAATATCGGCGGCGATGGCTTCATGCTGGTCCACGATGCCAAGACGGGCGAGCAGGTGTTCTTCGATTTCCGCTCGGTCGCACCCAAGGCGGCGACCCTGGCGATGTATATCGATAACCAGGGCAAGGAAGCGAGCATTGCCAGCCGTGGCTATCTGGCACCGTCGGTTCCGGGGACCGTCGCCGGGCTGGCCATGGCCCATAAGCGGTTCGGCAAGCTGGCGTGGAAGGACGTTGTCGCCCCAGCGATTGCGCTGGCGCGCGATGGCGTGGCGCTGACCCCTGATGAGGCCTTCGTCTTCAGCTGGGGCAAGGAACGCCTTTCAACCAGCGCGGCGGCAAAGGCGGCCTATTATCGGCCCGACGGTTCGCTTTACCGGGCGGGCGAAATCCTGCGCCAGCCGGACCTGGCCTGGACCCTGACCCAGATTGCAGAACGCGGGGCGGATGGCTTTTACAAGGGGCCGGTTGCCGAACGGTTTGCGGCGGACATGAAGGCGCATGGCGGCCTGATCACGCTTGATGATCTTGCCTCCTATCGCGCGGTCGAACGCAAACCCTTGCGCGGGACCTATCGCGGGCTTGAGGTTGTCACGGCTCCACCGGCGAGCGCGGGCGGCGCAACCCTGCTCAACATGCTCAACATCCTCGAAGGGTTTGACCTCAAATCCTATGGGGCGGGTTCGGCCCAGGCTCTCCACATCATGGCTGAAACCATGAAGCTGGGTTATGCCGATCGGTATCGCTTCCTTGGTGATACCGATTTTGTCACCGCGCCTGTGCGGGGGTTCATTTCCAAGGCCTATGCGCAAGAGCGCGCGAAGTTGATTGATCCCGCCAAGGCAACCCCGGCCCAGCAGTTGCGGGCGGGCGACCCGGCGCGGTTCGAAAGCCCATCAACCACCCACTTCTCGGTAGCAGACGCCGACGGCAATGTCGTTTCGACCACCTACACGCTGGGGGCTGACTTTGGTTCGGGCGTGATGATCGCCGGAACCGGCGTGCTGCTGAACAACCAGATGAACAATTTCGATCATGAAAACGCGGCCAAGGCGCTGCGCGAAGGTACCCCACCACCGCTCAACGCGATGGCGCCGGGCAAGCGCATGCTGTCAACCATGATGCCGACCATGATCTTTAAAGACGGTAAGCCATGGCTGGTTACGGGTACGCCCGGTGGCAGCACGATCATCGACACGGTGCTGCAGATCGTCGTCAACGTGGTCGATTTCAAACTGAACGTGGAAGAGGCCACGCATCAGCCGCGGATCTTCCAGGATACCGGCAAAACCTTGCGGGTAGAGCCAAACTTCAATCCCGATACCGTGCGTCTGCTCGGCACGATGGGCCATACGATCGTGTCTGACGAGACAATGGGTAGCGCCCAATCGATCATGATCGAGAACGGCTATTTCCTTGGCGCGGCCGACCCACGCCGCCCAGGGGCCTTGGCCATTCCGCCGGAACGGTCGCAGCCGCGCTAGCTTGGAGGCGACTGGTTTCGCTAAACTAGTCGGGTGCGGGTGATTGCAAGCCACTGGCAGGTTGGATCGGCGCCCGGGCGAAGTTCTGATCCGGCATAGGCCTGAATTTAGGAGCGCGCGCTCAAAGGGGCGCCCGTTTTTGGATGGCAGGCAGAGATGCCCTTGGAACCCAGCAACGCTTCGATGGCAAAGCACCGCAGTGCGCGCCGGTCCAAAGAAATGTGTCAGCGCCCAATCAGATCGCGAGGAAACCGGTGTCATTGGCGGTAAACCTGTGGCATTGACCCCCAAGAATCAAAGTCGGAGCCGTAGATGACGCCTGCCCTTAACCTTCACCCCGATCGTCTGTTGCCAGCCGATCCGGCGACGCGGGATCTGGCGCGCGCGCTCTATGCCACGGTCAAGGGCCTGCCGATCATCAGCCCGCATGGCCACACCGATCCCGAATGGTTCGCGACCGATGCCAACTTCGGCAATGCGGCGGAGCTGCTGCTTCACCCCGATCATTACGTGTTCCGCATGCTCTATTCGCAGGGCGTGCCACTGGCCGATCTGGGTATCGGCAATCCGGCGGCCGATCCGCGCGCCAGCTGGCGCCTGTTTGCCGAACGCTATTACCTGTTCCGCGGCACGCCTTCGCGGATGTGGCTTGACTGGGTCTTTGCCGAAGTCTTCGGCATGGGCGTCCAGCTTTGCGCCGCAACGTCGGACCTCTATTTCGACACGATCACCGAGATGCTGGCGAGCAAGGCTTTCCGTCCGCGTGCCTTGTTCGAACGCTATAACATCGAAGTGATCGCCACCACCGAGAGCCCGATCGACAGCCTAGAGCACCACGCGGCGATCCGCGCATCGGGCTGGCAGGGCAGGGTGATCACCGCCTATCGGCCCGATCCGGTGATCGATCCGGAATTCGAAGGCTTTCTCGATAACCTCAAAACCCTGGCCGACCTGACTGGCGAGAATACCCTTAGCTGGACCGGCTATCTGGCCGCGCACCGTCAGCGGCGGGCCTTCTTTGCAGCGATGGGCGCGACCAGCACCGACCATGGCCACCCAACGGCCCAGACCGCCGATCTTTCGACTGCCGAGGCTGCCGCCCTGTTCGCCAAGGTGACCAGCGGCAGTTTCACGGCGGATGAAGCCGAACTGTTCCGTGCCCAGATGCTGACCGAGATGGCGGCGATGAGCATCGACGATGGCCTGGTGATGCAATTGCACCCGGGCGCGTTCCGCAACCACAACGCGCAGGTCTTCACCGCATTGGGCCGCGACAAGGGCGCGGATATTCCTACCCGCACCGATTACGTCCACGCGCTGAAGCCGCTGTTGGACCGCTTCGGCAATGACAATCGCCTGTCGCTGATCCTCTTCACGCTGGACGAAAGCGCCTATGCCCGCGAACTGGCACCGCTCGCCGGGCATTACCCCGTGCTCAAGCTTGGTCCTGCCTGGTGGTTCCATGACAGCCCAGAAGGCATGCGCCGGTTCCGCCGGATGTGCACCGAGACGGCCGGCTTTTACAACACCGTTGGCTTTAACGACGATACCCGGGCCTTCCTGTCGATCCCCGCGCGTCACGATGTCGCCCGCAGGATCGATTGTGGCTTCCTGGCCGAACTGGTGATGGAACACCGGCTTGAGGACTGGGAAGCCGCCGAGCTGGCACAGGATCTGAGCTATAACCTCGCCAAGGCAGCCTACAAGCTGTGAGGCTTTCGCTGGCTAACATCGGGGTGCTCGACCGCTCGGTTACGCGTTTCGGCTATGATCGCGCAGCGCAGGGCCTCGGCATCGTCCATCTGGGCATCGGTGCCTTTCACCGGGCCCACCAGGCTTGGTACACCGACCTGGCGATGACGGCGGGGGATCGCGATTGGGCAATCACTGGCGTCTCGTTGCGATCGGCCGGTGTGGCAGAGCAGATGAACCCGCAGGACGGGCTCTACACCGTGACCGAGCGATCCGAAGCTGGCTGGCACAGCCGCCTGATCGGCGCGGTGCGCGAAGTGCTGGTGGCCAAGGACCAACGCGCAGCGGTGATCGATCGTATTGCCGCTTCTGCCTGTCACATCGTCAGCCTGACCGTAACCGAGAAGGGCTATTGCCGTGCCGCCGATGGCAGCCTGGACTTTGGGCTTGCCGATGAAGGCTCGCTTTATGCGCTGATTGCCGAGGCTCTGCGCCGCCGCCACGATGCCGGATTGCCCGGTCTGACCCTGTTGTGCTGCGACAACCTGGCCGACAATGGCAAGCAACTCACCCGGCTGATGACGGACTATCTTGATCGCCATGACCCGAACTTGCGGGTCTGGTTCGAGGCGGAGTGCACCTGTCCCTCGACCATGGTTGACCGCATTGTCCCGGCCACGACCAATACCGACCGCGCCGAGCTCGCCACACGGATCGGGGTGGAAGATGCGGCCGCGGTCCTGACCGAGCCATTCAGCCAATGGGTGATCGAGGATCGCTTTGCTGGCCCGCGCCCCCGTTGGGAGCTGGTGGGAGCAGAGCTGGTGGGTGATGTTCGGCCGTATGAAACTGCGAAGCTGCGCATGTTGAACGGCGCTCATTCCTTCCTGGCCTATGTCGGGTTGGCGCAGGGACATGCCTATGTTCACGAGGCCATTGCCGATCCCTCGCTCCGCCCGATGGTCGAAGCCCTGCTGCGCGAAGAGGCGCTGCCAACAATCGATGCCGGAGCGGGGCAGGATCTCTCAGCCTATGCAACCGCGCTGGTCGCGCGTTTTGCAAACCCGGCGCTCAATCACCGACTGATTCAGATCGCGATGGACGGCAGCCAGAAGCTGCCACAGCGCTGGCTTGATACGCTGGCAGCCAACCAGCGCGATGGGCGTGAATGCGCGGCGATCCGTCAGGGAATTGCCGCCTGGGTTCGCCATCTGCGCGGCGCCAATGGTCCAGTTGACGATCCCCGTGCGACTGAATTGGGTGCAGCGGCCCGTGGCCCCGACCCATTGGCTGCGCTGTTCGGGCCGGGCGGGCTGATGGGCGCGACCTGGCATCCCACCGAAGCGGACGCGCGCGCGTTAAAGGCGCACTTGGCCTGAACGGTCAGCCTTTGGCACTGGCCGGTCGGAACAGTTCACCGACCGGGATCGACAGCTCGACCGTCAGGCCAGAAGGGTTCCAGATCGATTCGATCGAGCCATGAAGCTGGTCACGCGCGGTGATTTCGATCAGCGAAAGGCCAAAGTTGGACTTACCTGGCGCGGTTATCGCCGGTCCGCCCGTTTCAACCCAACGCAGCTCGAGACGCTGGTCCGGGCTGGGCGCATCGAGCTGCCAATCGATCGCTAGTTTTCCTGCATCGTTGGAGAGCGATCCGTGCTTGAGCGCATTGGTGATCAGTTCGTGCAGGATCAACGCGATCGACTGCGCCGTCATGGGCTTGAGCTGGATTTTTGGCCCACTCAGCGTGACGCGATGGGCCGCGTTGCTGCGGCGCGGCATGTAAGGCGCCAGTTCTTCTTCGATAAGCTCGCGCAGTTCCGCGCCGTCCCAGCGGTTCTCGGCCAGCAGGGTGTGGGAACGCGCCAGGCTGGCGATCCGCCCGCTGATTGCTTTGCGGAAGCCGGCAATGTCCTCGGCATCGGTCAGCTGCACGATGGCCTGGATCACGGCCATAATGTTCTTGGCACGGTGGTCCACTTCGCGGGCGAGCAGATGTTCGCGCGATTCTGCCGCCTTGCGTTCGGTTATGTCGATAAAAGCGGCGACGGCACCGCGAAGCTCTCCAGCCTGGCTGTACAAGGGCGTGGCGTTGCCCAGTAGATCAAGCGCAGTGCCGTCCTTGAACAGGATCCGCTCCTCGAAATCGCGTACCATTTCGCCCCGGGCTGCGCGTTGCACGGGCAGGTCATCCGGCGCCAGCTCGCGTCCATCCGCGTCCAGCACAGTGAAATGGGACACGGCAGCATTATCGTCTCTCGACTTTGACATGTTCCGGTTTGCTGCCGGCAAGCGTAACAGTCTGGCGGAGGTTGCGTTGCCGATGATTTCGTCGCAATCGGGGTCGCGCGCCACCCATATTGCAGCGGGTACCGCAGCGAGCAGCACCTCCAATTCTTCGGCGCGGGCTCGGGCCTCCTCTTCGGCTACCTGAAGCAACCGGCCCTGTTCGGCGAGGGCATTTTTGGCGCGGCGTTCGCTGGCAACCACGGCCAGGAGCAGAGTTGTCATCCCAACAATAGCCACGAACTGTTGGGCGAGCGAAATCTTCTGTTGGCTGATCGTCGCATAGGGGTTCATTGGTCCCAGCCCGTGATCAGCTGCCCAGGTTGCGACTAAACCGACAATCATCATCGCAAGCGTGGCCCCGCGCAGTTCAAAGGCCAGGGCCGCCCAGACCAGCACGGGGAAAATGTGCCATGTCCGCAAGAATGCCTGGTTGGGTGGCAGCAAAAACAGGCTCGATAAAGCCAGCGTGACCAACAAAACCGCCACAAGGTGGGCGCGTTCAACCCAGGTGAAGGGCGGCGAGAATGGCAGCCACGATAGCAGCAGTGGGCCTAGCAAAACTGCGCCAACAAAATAGGCGACGACCCAGTTGGTAAAAATCGGTAGCAGTTTCGCAAAAGGCAGTGCGGATGAGGCGGCCAGCGTTAATGTGCCCAGCGTCCCCGCAATCAGGCCCCCGACAAGGGCCCCCCAGAACAGATAAGTGAGCAAGGCTTGCAGATCATCCAGAGCCGGCTTCAACAGGTCTCTGCTGCGGGTCAGCAAAAGCGGTATGGTGACGGCCAGCGTGTTGGCAAGCGCCAGCAGCAGTTCAGCCCAGAACGGTTGCTCGCTCCCCGATAGCCAGCCCGCGGCCAGCCGCCCCAGGAAAATCGCGGGCCATAGACGCAATCCACCCAGCAATAACCCGGCAATCGCCACCCCTGATGCGGGCCAAACTGGGCTACCTGCGCCCATCACTTGCGCCCAGTTCAGGCCGATGCAGGCAAAGGCAGTGTAAGCCAGCCCCAGCACAAGCATCGGCGCGCCGGGAATGGCGACCACGTTCCGTGCGCTTATTCGTAAGGTTTGCATCTAGGCCCCCTATCGCGCTTCCGCCACCACCCGACAGACTGCTCTGATCCGTGCGATGCTTGGCCCCAGACCACGTTCGTGCCGATTGGATTGCGGGGCCAGGCAGGTTGGCAAGAATTATCCCCGCGCAGCACTTTCCAACATTTCACCCGTCACGGGATAACCGGCATCAGCGGGAATGCGCAGCCAGCGCGCGCCATCTTCTTCGGTGACAAAGGGGGTAATCATTCTGCTGGGATACTGTTCCACATGGGCAACTGCCTCGTCGAAGCTGCCAAATTGGGCCAGTCGTTCCAGATTGCGACGGGTGGGGAAGATCACGCTGATCCGGCCGTTGTCAGCATGATCAAGCGCTTCGGCCGCGCCGGTCCAGAACAGCCTGGTGTTCTCCGTGGCATCGACCAACAGGTCGACCGCGCCGGTGCCCAGATCGGCCAGGTAGAAGCGGGTGTCATAAATCCGCAGGTGGCGATGCTTGGGTCGCCAGCGCGCAAAGGGCACCAGGGCCTCCAGATCAAGCTCCCAGCCCATAGCCGCCAGGGTGGGGGCCAGGGCAGTCTCGCTCAATAGGATCTCGCGGGCCCGGCGGGCTTCCTCCAGCGATGGCCTTTGCCGGATGCCGACGACCAGGCCGGTTTCCTCAAGCGTTTCGCGGACAGCCGCGATCCGCGCGGCCAATTCGTCGATATCGTCTTCGCCGGCGGCGCCCAAAGCCGCGGCAAGTTCGCGGTCAGCATCATCCACCCGTCCGCCAGGGAACACCGCCGCACCCCCGGCAAACTTCATCGTTGCCGAGCGTTCAACCATCAGGATCTGCGGGGCGCCACCAGCAGAGTCGCGTCGAAAGATCACCAGCGTGGCAGCAGGGGTGGCCGGCGGGTCTTCCCCGCTCTCGTCGTATTCAAGGTCCAGACTCATCGGCTGGGAAGGTGCATGTCCTGCACCGCTTTGCCAAGCAGGTTTTGTCCAAGGCGCCACAATCTGTCGGCAGACCTTACACTACCGAACATCGTAAATGATCCGTTAGCCATCCAGTTCGGCACTTTCCCGGGCTCGCCGCTAACTGGCACGGCAACTGCATTGGTTATAGTACCCCCAAGCACTCTCGAATGAGGCGGCGCCGTGTCAGTCTCCGCGGCGCCGCCTCCCCGAACCAGATCCGGCAGGCTGAAACAAAAAAGGCGCCCCCACGGGAGCGCCTTTTGCAACTGGTGCAGAGGCTCGATCAGGCCGCGGGCGCGACACCTGCATCGGCGACGAGCTGCTGCAATTCGCCCGCCTCGTACATTTCCATCATGATATCGCTGCCGCCAACAAATTCGCCCTTCACATAGAGCTGGGGGATCGTCGGCCAATCCGAAAAGGCTTTGATGCCCTGCCGAATTTCCATGTCCTGCAGCACGTCCACGCCTTCGTATTGAACGCCAAGCCGCTCAAGAATGGCGACTGCCCGGCTGGAAAAACCGCATTGCGGGAACAGCGGCGTGCCCTTCATGAACAGCACGACGTCGTTCGAGTTGACGATTTCGGCGATGCGGGAATTGGTATCGGACATGGTGTGAATGCTCCTCGCCGTGTCAATTGGGGACGGCGGTGGTCAGTTGCAAGGCGTGAAGTTCGCCGCCCATCCGGCCCCCGAAAGCGGCATAGACCAGCTTATGCTGGGCCACGCGCGGCTTGCCGGCAAAAGCGGCTGAGACAACGTGGGCTGCCCAATGATCGTTGCCACCGGCCAGGTCGGTCAGCGTGATCTGGGCATCGGGCAGGGCAGCGCGAATGATCGCCTCAATCTCGGCAGCGGGCATCGGCATGGCTTGATCCTTACCCTAGCAGGGCGCGACGGGCTTCGACCATCTTGGCATCGAGCGCGGCGCGGATATCGCCCTCGGTTACCTCGACCCCGGCGTTGGTCAGGTCGCCCAGCAGCTTGCGGATCACGTCCTCATCGCCGGCTTCCTCGAAATCGGCCTGGACTACCGCCTTGGCATAGGCCTCGGCCTCTACCGCGGACAGGCCCATGCGTTCGGCCGCCCATTGGCCGAGCAGACGGTTACGCCGCGCAGTGATGCGAAACTGGGTGTCCTCGTCCATCGCGAACTTGGCTTCCTCGGCGCGTTCACGGTCGTTGAAATCGGTCATGTCGGCTCCTGTTGGTTGGCGGGATCGCGCTCAACCCGCCTTGGCGGCAGGTGGTGGCGCCTGGTAGGCTTCGTGGCAGCCCTTGCACGCCGCATTGGTGCTGGCAAGGGCGGCGGTGAAAGCGTCCTTGTCATCGGCCTTGGCAGCCGTCGCCAAAGCTGCCGTTGCATCGGCAAAGGCCTTGGCCTTCACCGCGAAGCCCGCGGCGTCGGTCCAAACCTCGGGCTTGGCGCGGCTCGATGCCTTCGCAGTGCTGGGCGCGAACATCGCGGGGAGTGCTGCGCCCCATTTTGCTACGCCATCGGCGATGAAAGCCAGATTTTTAACCGGGGTGCCGTTGGCTGCAGCCGAACGCATCGCGCTGGTCGCCCCAACCGACATAACCATGGCCGACTGGCGCGCTGCGACGATCTCTTCTGCGGACGGCGCAGCGACGGCGGCGGGTTTGGTCTGCTTGGCCGCCTTGGTCTGGGCCTGAACGGCAAAGGCCGTGGTGGCAAGGGCGGCAAGGGCTATGATCCGGGCAGTCTTCATCGCGCGTCTCCCAATCCTGGCCGCTGTGCCGGCCTTCAGTCCATTGTTACCACGACCTTGCCGATGGCGGCACGCGATTCCAGCAGGGCAATCGCCTCTCCGCCCCGTTCCAGCGGGAAGGTGGCGGAAACGCGCGGGTTGATCTTGCCAGCCTTGAGCAGGTCAAACAGCGTGGCGATGTGCTTGGCGTTGGCCTTGGGGTCGCGCGCGGTGAACGCACCCCAGAACACGCCACAGATATCGCAGCTTTTCAGCAGGGTTAGGTTCAGCGGCATCTTGGCGATCCCGGCCGGGAAACCGACCACGCAGAACCGGCCCTCCCAGGCGATCGAGCGTAGCGCCGGTTCGGAATAGTCGCCACCAACGATGTCATAGATCACATTGGCGCCTTCGGGTCCGCAGGCGGCCTTGAAAGCTTCGGCCAGCGCCTTGGACTGGTCCTTGTCAAACGGGGCGCGGGGATAGGTCACCACCTCATCCGCGCCGTGTTCGCGCGCGACCTGCGCCTTTTCCTCGGTCGAGACGGCAGCGATCACCTTGGCGCCGTAAGCCTTGCCCAACTCAACCGCCGAAAGGCCCACGCCGCCAGCTGCACCCAACACCAGCAGGGTATCCCCGGCCTTCAGGTGCCCGCGATCCAGCAGGCCGTGCATGTTGGTGCCATAGGTCATCAGCAGCGATGCGCCGGTTTCAAACGAGACGTCGTCTGGCAGCGGGAACAGGCGCGCGGCATCGGCGAGGACTTCGGTGGCGAGGCCGCCGTTACCCATCATTGCGATCACGCGATCACCGGCTTTCCACTGGGTCACGCCGTCCCCGACGGCATCGACGATCCCGGCCAGCTCACCACCCGGTGCGAAGGGGCGGGCCGGCTTGAACTGGTACATATCCTTGATGATCAGAACGTCGGGATAGTTGATCGAGCAGGCTTTGACCTTGATCCGCACCTGACCTGAGCCAGGAACCGGGCTTTCCAGTTCATCGAGGGTCAGGGAATCCGGTCCGCCAATGGCGTGGCTGCGAAGGGCCTTCATGCTGCTACTCCCGTTCCCGCGGCCAGCCAGGGCAGCTGCGCGCGGTGTTTTTGTTCGAATGTGCTGATCGCCGCGTCGCGCGCCAGGGTCAGGCCCACTTCATCGAGGCCATTCAGCAGGCAGTGCTTGCGGAAGGGATCGATTTCAAAGGTGAAGCGATCCTGGAATGGCGTGGTGACGGTTTGCGTTTCCAGGTCGATCGCGATCGGATCGGTCTTTGCCACTTCGAGCAGGCGATCAACCTGATCCTGCGGCAGAACCACGGTCAGGATCCCGTTCTTGAAGGCATTGCCCGAAAAGATGTCGGAAAAGCTGGGCGCGATCACACAGGTGATGCCCATGTCGAGCAGGGCCCAGGCCGCGTGTTCGCGGCTGGAGCCACAGCCGAAATTGTCACCCGCGATCAGGATCGGCGAACCCTTGAACTCGGCGCAGTCAAACAGGTTATCGGGTTCCTGGCGAAGCGATTCAAACGCCCCGGCACCCAGGCCTTCGCGCGTGATCGTCTTGAGCCACTTCGAAGGCACGATCACGTCGGTATCGACGTTCTTGCGCCCGAGCGGAATTGCGCGCCCTTCAACCTGCTTGATTGCTTCCATCAGTCTGTCTCCGGTGCCTCATCGGGCTTGGGCTGGTTGGCGGCCGCTTCGGCGCGCTCCTTGCGGCGCGAGGCATAAAGCAGCGCCGCGGCGATTGCCGCCGAACCGATCGCCGCACCGGCCAGGGCTGCCTTGCCGGTCCAGTTCGATCCGTTCTTTTCGGGCTTGTCGTTCTTGGTGCTCATGATTGTTCTATGTGGGCCAGGCAGGGCCATTGGCAAGCCCCGCGCCGGTCGTTGCCGTTATTTCAATCAGCCCAGCTTGCGGACATCGGTCAGGCGTCCAGTGACGGCAGCCGCCGCAGCCATGGCTGGCGAAACGAGGTGGGTCCGAGCCCCAGGCCCCTGTCGCCCAACGAAGTTGCGGTTCGAGGTGGAGGCGCAGCGTTCACCCGCCGGCACCTTGTCCGGATTCATGCCCAGGCAGGCCGAACAGCCGGGTTCGCGCCATTCCAGACCGGCGGCGATGAAGATCTTGTCGAGCCCTTCTTCCTCAGCCTGGCGCTTGACCAGGCCAGAGCCGGGGACGACGATCCCCCAGCGCACGTTAGCGGCCTTGGTCTTGCCTTTCAGCACTGCAGCAGCGGCGCGGAGATCTTCAATCCGGCTGTTGGTGCACGAACCGATGAAGACATTCTGGATCTCGATCTGATCCATCCGCTGGCCGGGCTGCAGGCCCATGTATTCCAGACTGGCGCGCGCTGCGTCCTGTTTGGACGGCTCCGCAAAGCTGGCCGGATCGGGCACGACGCCACCAATTGCCACAACGTCTTCGGGGCTGGTGCCCCAGGTAACGCTCGGCTGGACATCGGCGGCATTGATCGTGACCGACTTGTCGAAGCTTGCACCAGGATCGGTGGCGAGGCTTTTCCACCAGGCCACAGCCGCATCCCAATCGGCACCCTTAGGCGCATAGGGACGGCCCTTTAGAAAGGCGAAGGTGGTTTCGTCCGGCGCGACCAAACCGGCGCGGGCGCCGGCTTCGATCGACATGTTGCAGACCGTCAGGCGGCCTTCGATGCTCATCTCCTCGAACACCTTGCCGCGGTATTCGATAACATAGCCGGTCCCGCCCGCCGTGCCGACCACGCCGATGATATGCAGGATCAGATCCTTGGGGCTGACGCCGGGCGCCAGATCGCCCTCGACCCGCACTTCCATGGTTTTCGACTGCTTGAGCAGCAGGGTCTGCGTGGCAAGGACGTGTTCAACCTCGCTGGTGCCGATACCAAAGGCCAGCGCGCCCAGGCCACCGTGGCAGGCGGTGTGGCTGTCGCCGCAGACGATAGTCGCGCCAGGCAGCGAAAAGCCTTGTTCCGGGCCGACAACGTGGACAATGCCCTGTTCCGGGTCGGCATCGCCGATATAGCGCACGCCGAAAGCCGGGGCATTCTTTTCGAGCGCTTCGAGCTGGGCCGCGCTTTCCTTATCCGCAATCGGCACGCGCGTGCCATCGGCGGTGCGGCGGGCGGTGGTCGGCAGGTTGTGATCGGGGACCGCAAGCGTCAGGTCCGGGCGGCGGACCTTGCGGCCGGCCGCACGCAACGATTCAAACGCCTGGGGGCTGGTGACTTCGTGGACCAGGTGGCGATCAATAAAGATCAGCGCCGTGCCATCATCACGGGTTTCAACAATGTGGGCGTCCCAGATCTTCTGGTAAAGGGTGCGGGGCTGTTCAGTCATGACAAGCCAAGGTCCTTACGCCGCAGGGCACGTTTTGCAAGGCGGGGGCTGTCAATTCGTCCGGCCAGCGATTATTTGCAGGGCATGAACCCGATTGTCGCCACGCTGATTGTCATCGCCACGGTCTTCGCCATGGAATGGGTGGCCTGGGCCAGTCACAAGTACATTATGCACGGCTGGGGCTGGGGCTGGCACCGCGATCATCATGAGCCGCACGACAAGGCGCTGGAGAAGAATGACCTCTATGCGATTGTCGGCGCGGCCCTGTCGATTTCGATGTTCGCGGTTGGCAGTCCGTTGATCATGGGGGCGGACGCGTGGGAGCCGGGGACCTGGATCGGGCTGGGCGTGCTCTTTTACGGGATCATTTACACACTGGTGCACGATGGCCTGGTTCATCAGCGCTATTTCCGCTGGGTGCCCAAACGCGGCTATGCCAAGCGGCTGGTCCAGGCGCACAAACTGCACCATGCGACGATCGGCAAGGAGGGCGGGGTAAGCTTCGGCTTCGTATTCGCCCGCGATCCGGCCCGTCTAAAGCAGGAACTGAAGGCGCAGCGCCAGGCGGGGATTGCTGTGGTTCGCGACGCACTAGTAGACTAGGTCAATTTGGTAATTATTACCCAATACATTAACCGTATCGGTTAATAACTACTCTGCTCGCGTCCAGATCCAACTGCCGGCAATGGTCAGGATGACCAGCGAGACCCAAACCCACGGGAAGCCGAGTGTGAAGCCCGTAAACACCGCGCCGACTGCCATCGCGGTGACTGCAGACAGCTTGGCCTTGCGGCTGATGGCCCGGCGATCGCGCCAATCGCGCAATCCGGGGCCATAGGTGGGGTGATCATAGAGCCGCTGGGCCCATTCGGGATGGCTACGCGCAAAGCAGAAGGCGGCCAGCAGCAGGAACGGCACCGTCGGCATGATTGGCAGGGCAACGCCGATCGCGCCCAAGCCAAGCGCGATAAACCCGCCCGCCAGGTAAAGCGGCCGCGCCAGCATTAGCTGGCGGTATAGCGGCTGGCAGTTTCCTGGATCAGCGCAATCATGTTGGGCACCCCTTGTGTGCGATTGGAACTGAGCTGGTTACGCAGATCAAAGGGTTCAAGCGCGGCCGCCACATCCATCGCGGCAACCGCGGCGGGCGGTTGGTCCTGCACGGCGGACAGCACCAACGCGATGATCCCCTTGGTGATTGCAGCATTGCTATCGGCCAGAAAGTGCAGGCGGCCATCGTCCATCCGGGTGGGATAGACCCAGACCGATGCCGAACAGCCGCGCACGAGCGTGGCATCGGTCTTCAGCGCATCAGGCATCGGCTCAAGCTCGCGCCCGAGCTCGATCAGCAGGCGATAGCGTTCATCGCCCTCAAGGAATTCATATTCGTCGAGAATGTCGGTCAGACTGCGCATGGGGGGCATTTAGGGGCTTGGGTGCGCAGCGCAAGGCAGCCTTTCTTCCGACCTGGAGGATTAGCCGAAAATCCCGCCAGGTCGGGTCAGTGCAAAATAGATCACATAAATCCAGCCCAGCAGACCATGAATGACCGCCCAGACCAGCGACTTGTTAAGGCTCCAGGAAACCGCGACGGCGATCGCGCTGCCCAGGCCGATCCCGGCGCGGGTAGCCTGATTGCGCACCTCGCTCACAGGTCAACTCCGGCGGCGATCGCTTCCAGCTTGCGGATGCGCTCTTTCAAATCGGAAATCTCGATCCGGGCCATGCCGGTCGGATTGCCAGGCTCAGGTCCGACGCTTTGGTTGTCCAGCTCGCGCATCTTGAGGTTGAGCCAGCCTTGCCAACCCTTCAGCGTTGCGGCGGTTATGATGGCCGTGGCCGCCAGCATGCTAAAGGCAATCATCAGGTTTTCGGTGAACATGGCGGTTCTCCTCGGTCGGGTCAGTTCTTCGCGCCATCGGGCAACTGGCGCAGCGCCTCGATCTGGCTGGTCAGGCCATATCCGCTGTCGGTGACGATCCGCTCAACATTGGCGAGCCGGTCCTTGATCGAGCCCAGTTCGGCCCGCAGCTGGGCGTTTTCCTGGCTGAGCAGCTTGATCCGTTCGCCATCTTCGCTGGAAGTTTTCGGATAAACGCTTTGCCCCCAGGCTCCGCTCAAGGGATAGCCGGCCTTGATCCGGATGCGGGTGGTATAGACCCAGCCGGCGATGCCAGCCATGGCGACGATCAGTCCACCGCTTAGCAGGACCATGACCATTTCGAAGTGTTCGCCGCTCATTGGCTGCCTCCCGTGTGTTGCCTGGTTTCATCGTTGGCTTCGTGCCCATCGCGCAGCGCTTCGATCTGGGCGGCGACGGTAATGCTTTTGTCGGTGACGATCCGTTCCAGCACCTTCACCCGGTCGGCAAAATGCGCCAGCTGCTCGCGCAGTTCGGCGTTCTCGGCCTTTAGCGCTTCGCTTGTCCTGGCATCGGCACGCGAAGTCTTGCCGCCCCACTCATCTTCAAGGGCATAGCCGTGCTTCGCGCGGATCCAATTGTTGATCAGCCATCCCCCGGTCGAAAGTGCCACGATCAGGACAATGAAGGTTTGCCCGTCGATGCTCATGGGCGAACGTCTTTCTGTCGGTCATCCAGCAGCGCCTCAACCTTGCGGGCATCGCGCAGCGCTTCGATCTGGCTGGCAACGTCATAGCCCTTGTCGGTAACAATCCGTTCAAGGACGCGGACGCGCTCTTCCAGGTCGGTGTTGTTGGCGGCGTATTGCGCGGCCTTTTCGGCGGTGGCCTGGGCGTTCAGCTCGGCCATTTTCGACTGGTGCTTGGTCCAGACAATGAAGGCGACCATCAGGAACGGTGCCAGCGGGACCAGGATTGCAAGTTCAGCCATCGGAAATTCCCCTCAACTGTCCAGATTTCAGCGCAGCCGTTCGATTTCCTCTGACAGGCGCGGGTTGGACGAGACGTAGTGCAGTTCGATATCGGCCAGGCGGCGGTCCAGTTCGCGGAACTGGGCGCGCACTTCGCGGGCGGTGCGGGTGGGTGATTGGCGGACTCCCTGCCAAAACCGCTGCTCCTGCCGGTCAGTATAGTAAAGATGCTGCGGCTTGCGTTCGGCGAAGAAGCCAAGGCCGAGGTAGATCAGCGGGATAAAGCCAACCCCCATCAGGGTCAGGATGACCGTGCCCAGGCGGACCCACAGCACGTCAACCCCGGTGTAATCGGCGATCCCGGCGCAGACGCCCATGATCTTGCCATTGATCTTGTCGCGATAGAATTTGGTGCGCGGCGTGTTCACTGGCCGGTCCTCCCCTTGCTGGCAATCATGCGGTCAAAATCGCGCTGGCTGTCGAATTCGCGCTCGTTGGCGAGGCGCTGCGGCTGAAACTCGGGGTGATCGGCGGCGACCAGGCGCTCCACCGTCTCGACCCGATCCTGCAACCGGCGCGCCAGGCTGTAGAGTTCTTCCAGCATGGCCTCGTCATCGGTGGTGAGCGTCGCGGCGGTCTTCCAGCGGGTGACATAGTGCAGGATGATCCAGGGTAGACCGACGAAGATCGAGAGGATCGCGACCAATGGGATCAGGTTCTCCATGGCTCAGGCCTCCTTGCTGGCGTCAGCGTTGCCCGAGAGAGCCCGCTTCATGGCTTCGAGTTCCTCGTCGATCTTGTCCTGACCGGCGAGGGCGGCGATTTCATCAGCCAGGCTGGGCTTGCTGGTCCCGTCGGCCAGGCCCAGCGCATCGGCGCGGCCTTCGGCATAGTCGACCCGGCGTTCCAGCTGATCGAACCGGGCCATCGCCTCGTCGACCCGCTCGCTGGCCAGCAGCGTGCGCAGCTTGACGCGGTTTTCGGCACTTTCGAGGCGCGCGGCGATTGCGGTCTGGCGGCTGCGGGCTTCGCGCAGGCGGTTCTGCAGCTTCTCGATGTCCAGCTCATAGGCGCGCAGCGCATCATCCAGCACGGCGATCTCGGCCTTGAGCTGCTCGGCCATGTCGCCCGCCTTCTTCTTTTCCATCAGTGCGGCCCGGGCCAGGTCCTCGCGGTCCTTTGACAGGGCCAGCTGGGCCTTTTCCGCCCAGTCGGCCTGCAGCCGGTCAAGCTTTACCGTGTGGCGATGCATTTCCTTCTGGTCGGCGATTGTGCGGGCCGCGCTGGCGCGGACTTCGACCAGGGTTTCTTCCATCTCGAAGATGATCATCCGGATCATCTTTTCGGGATCGTCGGCCTTGTCGAGCAGATCGGTGAAATTGGCGGCAATGATATCGCGGGTGCGGCTGAAAATGCCCATCCAGGGGACTCCGATCGAAGAAGAGGAAGATGCAGTTGGGGTGGGGGAACGGCGCAGGCGCTCGACTTCACTATCGAAGCGAGAAGCGCGCTGCGTCGAGCCCGAAGCGGTCTGGGCCGGAGCTTCACGGCGGGGGGACTGGGCACCGCCGGTGGGGGGATCGGAAGCTTCCGGCCCAAGGGGGGAAAGGGGATCGTTCACTGGGTCAGGCCTGCTGCGTGGCAACCGACTGGTCGGCATTGGCGAGGGCCGGAGCACGGTCCAGCTGCTGCGCCAGGACGAACACGTTCATCGCCAGCATGGCCGCGACCGAGGCCACGATCGCCTTGTCGAGCTTGGAGCGCTGGGAGAGGGGCTTGCCGAACATTGTCGTGATCCTTCGTTGGTGTTGTGGACTGTTCAGCAAACAGCGTGCCAATTTGCGATTTGCGCAGAAATCTAAGGCATTTTCGATAATTCGACGAACGACTTGCCGTGATTATTGCGTGATGTTGGGAAATTTCGCTATGTGTTGGGAATGGAGCGGGGCGTTCAGTTTATTGGCCAGTCCGGGGCCTTCCTGGATGCAGTGGAGCGGACCAGCCGTGCCGCGCCGCTGCGGCGCCCGGTCCTGGTGATCGGGGAGCGTGGGACCGGCAAGGAACTGATCGCCGAGCGCCTGCACCAGTTGAGCAAACGCTGGGCTGAGCCGCTTGTCACGCTGAACTGCGCGGCGCTGCCGGAAACCCTGATCGAGGCGGAGCTGTTCGGCCATGAGGCGGGTGCCTTTACCGGCGCCACCAAAGCACGGGCCGGTCGGTTTGAAGAAGCCGACCAAGGCACGCTGTTCCTTGATGAGCTGGCGACCCTGTCGATGGGTGCGCAGGAACGGCTCCTCCGCGCGGTCGAATATGGTGAGGTAACGCGGATCGGGGCGTCCAAGCCGATCCGGGTCGATGTCCGTATTGTCGCGGCGACCAATGAAGACCTGCCGCGGCTGGCGGAGCAGGGCAGGTTCCGTTCCGACCTGCTCGACCGCCTGAGCTTTGAGGTGATCACCCTGCCGCCCTTGCGGGTCCGCGAAGGGGACATTCGCGTCCTGGCCGAATACTTCGGTCGCCGGATGGCCAGCGAGCTGCGCTGGGAGGACTGGCCGGGCTTTTCCGAGGGGGCGATGCGCCAGCTGGAAGACTATCAATGGCCCGGCAACGTGCGCGAACTGCGCAACGTGGTTGAGCGTGCGGTCTATCGCTGGGACGACTGGGGCAGCCCGATCGCCCATATCGTGTTCGATCCCTTCGATAGCCCTTGGAAGCCGAGGCCGATGTCCATGGTTGATAATGGCCGGGCAAGCGTTCCACAGGCGTCTGCTGCACCGCCGCCGTCTGCTCACCTCGATTCCGTTAGTGACCTAAAAGCGGCGGTCGATGCCCATGAAAGGGCGATCATCGAACAGGCGCTGGCCCGCCATCGTTATAACCAGCGCCAGACGGCCAAGGCGCTAGGCCTCAGCTATGACCAGTTGCGGCATTGCATGAAGAAGCATGGCCTGATGGAGCGCGGCGGATAGTCCTTGCATTTTGCAGGGACTCAGCCTATTCGGCCGCCATCCCGACATTGTGAAGCAACGAAGGGGCTGGCGCCGCAAGGGGCCGGCGCTGAACTGCTTTGCATGGTCGGCCTGATGGAGAACCACCCTTGGCGGATATTGCGCGCCTGATTGAGATTGTTGAGCCCGAGGCCCAGGCCCTGGGCTTCGAACTCGTGCGCGTGATCGTGTTCGGTAAGAGCGAGGTGGGCGATGAGGAAGTTACGCTTCAGGTGATGGCCGAGCGCCCCGAGACCGGCCAGCTGGTGATCGAGGATTGCGCCGCCCTGTCGCACCGCATTTCCGACCGGCTCGATGCGCTGGAAGAATCGGGCGAAGTGCTGATTGAAGAGGCCTATCGCCTTGAAGTCAGCTCGCCGGGGATCGATCGTCCGCTAACCCGGGTGAAGGACTTCACAAACTGGGCCGGTCACGAGGCCCGTGTTGCCCTGGTCAATCCGGTCGAAGGCAATCGCAAGAGCCTTCAGGGTGAACTGATCGGCATCGCCAAAGATCAAAACGGGGGCGATGTCGTGACGATTGAAGACAAGAAATCGGGCCGGGTTTCCTTCCCGCGTGCCGATATCCACTCCGCCAAGCTGGTCCTGACGGACAAGCTGATTGCTGCCACCCGCCCGCTGGACACCAGCGGTGCCGATGAAATTGTCGAAGAACAGGAAGACTGAACATGGCCAGTCCGATTTCCGCCAACCGCGCTGAACTGCTTGCGATCGCCACTTCGGTTGCGAACGAAAAGCTGATCGACAAGTCGATCGTCATCGAGGCGATGGAAGAAGCGATCCAGAAGTCCGCGCGCAACCGCTATGGTGCCGAGAATGACATCCGCGCCAAGCTTGACCCGCGCACCGGCGACCTGCGCCTGTGGCGTGTGGTGGAAGTGGTTGAGGTGGTCGAGGACTATTTCAAGCAGGTTGACCTGAAGCAGGCTGAAAAGCTGCAGCCGGGTGCCAAGATTGGCGACTTTATTGTCGATCCGCTGCCGCCGGTGGACCTGGGCCGCATCGATGCCCAGTCGGCCAAGCAGGTGATCTTCCAGAAGGTCCGCGATGCCGAGCGTGAGCGTCAGTATGAGGA
>JACCDI011937236.1_pt1 | contig 22720 bp, 26 predicted proteins | sample 7442791 | NCBI WGS metagenome assembly JACCDI01 (sample SAMN15323434, study PRJNA562643) | freshwater metagenome | isolation source: river surface water | place: USA:Blue River Watershed | collected 2017-08-15
GCAAGCGAGTCACCAGAGCACATTCACCAGCAAGTAGTTGGCAGGGTTAATGCCCTGTTAGAAAAGTGAAAGTCTGGCAGGAGCTGCTTGGGCAGCCTGAAGCAATTGAGCAGCTAAGCCGAGTCGTTGAAGATAAAAACTCTGGCTTTCAGCACTCCTGGTTGTTTACCGGCCCTGCTGGATCGGGCAGATCTACTCTGGCAAGGGCATTTGCTGCTGCGCTGCAGTGTGAAGAAAATGGTTGCGGAGTTTGCACAAGTTGCAAACTCATTGCGGCTGATGCGCATCCGGATGTTCGAATGCTAGTTACGGATAAAGTCATAATTTCAATTGAAGAAGTCAGACAGCTGGTTCAGTTTGCTGCTCTGGGCTCGACCTTGGGTGAGTACCGGATAGTGATCATTGAAGACGCTGACCGAATGACTGAGCGCACATCCAACGTTTTGCTCAAGGCACTGGAGGAACCGCAGGCAAAAACTGTCTGGATTCTCTGTGCTCCATCTGCGGCTGACATGTTGCCAACGATTCGTTCCCGCACAAGAAATGTTGTTTTGAGACTTCCTTCAATTGAAGAAGTTGCCCAGCTGCTAATACAGCGCGATGGCGTAAAGGAAGAGCTGGCTCTTGCCAGCGCTCGTCAAGCCCAACAGCACGTCGGAATGGCTAGAAGGTTAGCGATGAGTGCTGATGCACGGAAGCGAAGGATGGACACCTTGCGTGAGCTGGTGGGAATCAAGAATCTCTCGGGTGCGATGGCAACGGCTGAGCGGCTGCTTGGTTTTGCTAAAAAAGACGCGGAATCCAGCAGCGAGGAAAAGAACCAGCAGGAACGGACCAAGCTGCTAGCAGCCTATGGAATTGAAGATGAGAAAATTCCACCCAATCTACGCAGCGAATTTCGTCAGCTAGAAGAGAACCAAAAGAGACGCAACACCAGGGCCCTGCGTGATGGCATCGATCGGATCTTTACCGACATGGAAAGCCTTTTCCGAGACATTCTCAGTCTTCAACTTGGCGCAAACTCGCCGCTAATCAATCAAGAGCTGGCTGAGGAGATTGAACTTAGGGCTAGTGCCACATCGGCTGAGAATTCCATCAGAGTTCTCGAAGCCATTTCAACAGCCCGATCTAGACTTGAGGCAAACGTGCGAGACTTGGTTGTGCTGGAGTCACTTTGCACCAAGTTAATTGTCAGGAGTTCCGTTGCGGCTTAGAGCCTTACTTTTGGTTTCAACTCTCGCCCTCACCGGCTGTACAGCAATTGAGGGGCTGACGCCTGCTCCAAAACCAACCGGAGCCGTTGAGGAACAGCAGCTGAGCTGGACAGATTGCAATGATGGCTTTGAGTGCGCGGAGATTCTTGCACCACTTGATTGGACGGCCGATACTGGTGAATTCGTTCAGATTCAGCTGATGCGAAAAACCGGAACTGAAAACCTCCCGCCGATTTTGGTAAATCCAGGTGGACCTGGTTCTGCCTCCACCAAATGGCTAAGAGACGGCTATGACACCTTGGGCACCAGTTGGCTTCGGGAGAATTACCAAGTACTAGCCTTTGATCCCCGTGGAGTCGGGGAATCAACAGCTGTTGAGTGCACTGATGTGGACCTGAAAGATGAAGTTCTCTACGGGCAGTCACCATTTCCTTATGGCTCAGACGAAGACCTAGAGTTCTCAAAAGAATTAGTTCAGCGCTTCGCCCAGAGCTGCCAGCAATCAGGACCGTCAACGGCGTATTTCAATACTCAGCAAACTGCTCGAGACATGGAACTGATTCGTATTTTGTTTGGTCAAGAGCAACTCAACTTCTTGGGATTTAGTTATGGCACTGAGCTGGGTGCAACGTATGCCGCCTTGTTTCCAGATCGCGTGGGCAAATTTGTATTAGACGGAGCAGTTGATCCAAATGCTGATTCCGGTACTCAGTTGCTTGGCCAGGTCAAAGGCTTCGACAAGGCGCTAAGAGCATATTTGGCTGACTGTCTAACGCGTACCACCTGTCCTTTCAGCGGTGATGTCGATTCGGCAATGGGCGTAATAGCTAGTTTTCTAAAGGCGCGAGAAACAGTTCCTCTGCCAACTGACTCAGAGAGAACGCTTGGAATTCAGGCTTCTATTTCCGGCATGATCGTGACTTTGTATTCGCAAGGTTCCTGGCAGTATCTCTCGCAGGCCTTCGATGGCGCATTTGATGGTGATGGCACCATCTTTATGCTGCTCGCAGATTTCTATAACGATCGCAATCCTGATGGTGGCTACCTAACCAACATCAACGAAGCTAACTTCGCAATTTCCTGCGCCGATCGAGCCGCTCAACCTGCGCGCAAGGACCTCACTGCGGAAATTGCGGAAGCCAGCGTTGTTTTTGGTCGCTACTTCAGCTACCCCGATATTTCTTGCACGGGGTGGCCTGAAGGAATTGGAATGCAAAAACTCAACTACAGCGTTGAGCTTGCTAATCAACCAATGGTCATTGGCACCACCGGCGACCCAGCAACTCCCTACGAGCAGGCGCAAGCTTTGGCCGAATTATTGGCAGGAAAACTTCTGACTCTTCGCGGAGAAGGTCACACAGCGTATGGTTCTAATGGCTGCGTGAATTCTCTGGTTGATGCCTATCTTGAAGGAACTGATTTAGGCACCGGCGACCTGAACTGCCTCTAGAGGTATAGTCCTGCCAGAATCGCCAGATAGATGGCAATAAAAATAGCGGGAGTGACGAACTTCACGACTTCTAACCAGGGTCTAAAACTAATCACACGATTGCGAGTAGCAGAGGATCCTGGGAGCGACTTCAGGTCATCGATGACGGCCTGGGCTTGCGCAGCTGCTGAGTATTCAGCCAGGGCGCCTAAGATGCCAGAAGCTAACAGGATTAGGGCAAATGCGTGCACAACAAACTGATTACTTTCTGCAATGGTGGGAGTTGCTAAAGCGGCGAATGCCAAAAGACCAGTTGGCGCCAGCTGGGCAAGAATTATGTGCAGACGATTTCTTTGAAACTCTTGGATTAGTTCAGCCTCAGTCATGGTTGCTCCTAATTGATTCGATATAAGGTTAGGTGAGAATGGCAAACAACGCGGTGCAGGAGTACTTTTCCCGCAAATTTCGTCGTTTGCTGTCGGGAGCTCCCGATGGAATCCCTCCCTGGCTAGAAGCAGTTGCGAAGGGCGATGACCCAGGCCTGTTTCTTCCAAATGACGCTCCCTGGGTAGTGCACAGAGATTTTGCAACATTGGTTGGTGGAATCAGGGCGTTACTGCTTCAAGCAATGCATCCAGGTGCCCTGGGTGGTGTTACCCAGCACTCCAGATATGAAGATGATCCATTGGGCAGGCTTTCTGGCACGATTCGATGGCTGACCGTCACCACCTTCGGCTCTCTAGAAGCTGTCAGTCAAGAGGCTAACCGAGTAAATCGCATGCACGACAGAGTAAGCGGCGACTACATTGACAAGTTTGGTCAATCAAGAAGCTACCGAGCGAGTGACGCAGATCTATTGCTATGGGTGCATATCGCGTTTATGGATTCTTTCTTGCGCTCTCATCAGCTTTACTCCAGAGCCGCTATTCCAAGCGGTGCTGATGCATACGTGAAACTTTGGGGAAAGTCAGTTGAACCCTTAGGGCTAACGTCTGTGCCGACCAATGAGGCTGAGCTGTTGAGGACAATGGGAGAGTACTCAGCTGTTTTGAATTGCGATGAAAAAGCTCTTTCAGTCATTCGATGGATAAAAAACGCGCCACTTCCGAAAACGGCTAAGCCGGTTTACGCTCTGCTTTTTCAGGCAGCTCTAGCATCATTGCCGATTGAGATCAGAGCGAAAATTGGAATGCGCCACTTGCCGCTTTGGATACTCAGGCCGCTAGTAACAAACCTGTTGGCTTTCGGAAGATTCATCATCGGCCCTGACTCTCCGATCGAGGATGCAGCCATTGCTCGCCTCAGGCGACTGGGTGCGATTCCTAACATCCAGTAGACTCGCAAGCGCTATCGCCACCTTAGCTCAGTCGGTAGAGCAGCTCCCTCGTAAAGAGCAGGTCGACGGTTCGATTCCGTCAGGTGGCTCTCAGTCAGCGAAAGTCTGGAAAAACTAAGTCAATTAGTTGCGGACCAGCAACCAGTATCACGGCAACCACGAACAAAATAAGTCCGATGGTGCGCCAGAGCCTCTCAAGGTCTTTAGGGTCACGAGGCTGCATGGTTTTCCTTCCAGCTTGATTCTGCTGGATGTTTGGGATTAGATCCGGCTAGAAATGGTTTATATGTCCATGTCTGCCTGCTCTCGTTGTGGGGTCACTTTTCACCCTGAACTCCCGAAGTGCCCTGTTTGCGGGCATGTTCGTGCTCGTGAGCAGAACAAGAGACGAAAGCTTTGGTACTTGGCCAACACAATTGCCGTGACATTTGTCGCTCTGGTGGTTGGGGTTCGAGCTCTCAACGGGGGAGACATTCAGGTCGGTATGTCTGAGTCCGATTGCACGCAGGCAAGGGTCCTTGCAGAGGAAACGCGCTACGCACTCGATTCACTCAGCAGCGATCAAGAGCGTGCAATCAAAGAGCTGCAAGAAGTCTCACAAGGTTGGAGCTTGCTCGCTGGCAACTATGTACCGGGAAAGTATTCTTGGTCGACTTCGGGCCGGGAACACAATTGGCTCGAGCGCTTAGCCCTAAGCACGAGCCAGTTAGCAAATGGCGGTCAGGTGAAGGTTGAAGAGGTAGACAACCCGGTCAAGTATGTTTCCGAACTGACCAAGCTGTATCCGAGATTCTGCTCCTAGCTGCTAGATTTTTTGGACTGGAGGAATTATGGCTGGCAGTAAATCCGCTTTCACTGAGGCAGAGCGCAACGCAATGAAAGAGCGAGCTCGAGAAGCTCGTGAGTTCAAGAAATTATCGGGCGAAGAACAGGTTCAGCTCAAGATTGCAGAAATGAGCAAGGCTGATCAGAAACTAGCCAAGGGAATTCACAAACTAGTGCTGGGTATCTCGGACAAGATAACCACGCGGACCTGGTATGGAATGCCTGCTTACTACGTCAACGACAAAGTTGTTTGTTTTTTTCAAGCAGGTAGCAAGTTTGAGAGCAGGTATGCAACATTTGGTTTCCAGCAGGCGGCCAATCTTGATGACGGTCCCTGGTGGGCTACATCTTTTGCGATTTTAGAATTTAATGACGAAGTCGCTAAGAAGATAACCAAGCTGGTTAAGAAAGCTATCTCTTAGTCCATTTTGCATTCTGGCTTACCACCAGGCAAGCGGTGGCGATTCTTTGCAATCCAGTAATAAACATTTTTTGCCAGCAAACGAATAACTGGGAATTTCAAGATAAAGCCAAAAATCGAGAAAACTGTTTTGGAATCAATCAATAGCTGAGCAATAGCTTGCGCGGCTACCAAGTACTTTCCATCGCGCACGTAGTAGACAGCCTTTGATGTGAGCTCGGAGCTCAAGCCAAGCGCTGGTAAATCAAGCTTTTGGTAGGGGCGAATAGGAGTGACTTCTCTGGTCATCTTGCGCATCACCCGGGCCGCAGAGCTGCAGAAAGCGCAGTCGCCATCAAAGATAAACACACGTTTTTCCATTGCTGTCCAGCGTAATGCAGGTGTATCGTAGCTAGGTTGCCTAATTTTCAGGCATCGGAGGCATAGGCTGAAACAGTGGGCATCGATCTCAGCACTCGCAAAATCCATCCAACCCGGCTCATAGCCATAGCGTTCACGTTCGTAATTCTTTTGGGTTCGGTTCTTTTGGTTACTCCTTGGGCTAACAAAAACGGAAAGTCCCTGGACTTCCTAGATGCCTTATTCACAGCCGTGTCAGCAGTGACTGTTACAGGGCTGGCTACCGTTGACACTGAAACAAATTGGACCATGTTTGGGCACGTAGTTATTGCCGTGCTCATGCAAATTGGCGCCTTTGGAATTGTTGGTTTTGGTGCGCTGGTCGTGTTTCTCATCGAAGGTCGACTTTCTCTAAAAGGAAAATTGACTGCGACTAATGAATACTCAACTGGGACAGCTCCTGATGTTAGAACGCTGTTGCGTCGCATTGCGCAGTTCATGCTTGGGTTTCAGGCAGTCCTTTTCGTGATTCTCTTCACCAGGTTTGTGAGTGAGTATGGCTACTCATTCAATAAAGCCTTAGGTCACGGCCTATTTCATGCCATAGCGAGCTTCAATAACGCAGGCTTCTCTCTGTATAGCGACAGCATGATGCGATTCGCACAAGATCCTTGGGTGATAATTCCAGTCTTTATTACTGTCTACCTTGCTAGCTTGGGATTCCCTGTTCTGAACGAGATTTTTGATCGCCTAAAAGACAAAATAAGAAGACTGCGACAACCTGGTTTGGCAAGTGTCTTACCAGTCCAGTGGACTCTGAATTCAAGAATCGTGCTCTGGGCCAGCTTTGTGCTGATGGTATTCGGTTCAATTTATATTGGATTTTTGGAGTGGGATAATCCCAAGACACTCGGTGCATTAAGTTTGCCTAACAAAATTTGGGATTCTATTTTTGCCTCAGTTATGCCAAGAACAGCAGGATTTAATGCTCTAGACATTTCTCAAATGAATCCCGCCACGTGGCTGGGAATGAACTTTTTGATGTTCATCGGAGGAGCGAGCGCGTCAACTGCAGGTGGTATAAAAGTTGGAACATTCGTTGTGTTGTTGTTTGTGGTTTACACCGAGATTAGGGGAGAGACTGCTGTCAACATTGGAAATCGAAGACTTCCAAGATCGATGCAGCGTCAGGCACTCGCAATAGTTTCTTTGACCTCGATGGTCATTGTCGGCTCGGTGATTCTTCTCCGTTTGACTACCCCCTTCAATCTTGACCAAATTTTGTTTGAAGTGTTCTCTGCGGTTGGAACTGTAGGCCTCTCGACTGGTATCACGGCCGATCTTCCTTCCCACGCAAAGTTTTTATTGTCACTACTCATGCTTTTTGGAAGGCTGGGACCAATTGTGGTAGCCACGTCCCTAGCCCTTCGAAAAGTTAGACGCCATTATGAATTACCTAGAGAAAGGCCCCTAATTGGCTAAAGAATCAGCGAAAAAGAGAATCCTCCACAGCAACATAATGGTCATAGGCCTAGGGCGATTTGGGTCTGCACTTGCACTGGAACTTATGCGCACTGGCCATGAGGTTTTGGGTATCGATACCGATGAAAAGATTGTTCAGCAGATGTCGACTCAACTCACACATACCGTCGTTGCCGACACCACTGATGAGGCAACCTTGAAAGAGCTAGGTGCTGCTGACTTTGATTCCGCTGTGGTGGCCATCGGGGCTGACATTGAGTCGAGCATTTTGACTTCATCCTTACTACTGCAGCTAGGAGTCCCGAAAGTCTGGGCCAAGGCTAACTCGACCTCACACGGTGTCATCCTCAAGCAGCTTGGCTGCCACAACGTAATTTTCCCTGAAGCAGAAATGGGCAAGAGGGTTGCCCACATGGTTTCGGGGGAGACGCTTGACTATGTCTCGATTGACAGTGACTTTGTGATGGTGAAGACGGAAGTCCCACCAAGTTTTGACGGGCAGACGCTCGCAGATCTCAAGATTCGATCCACCTACGGTGTGACCGTTGTGGCGGTTACAAAGGGTGACGGAAAGTATGTTCCAGCTTTCCCAGAGACTGTACTCAACGAGGGAAATCAAATAGTCGTAGCGGGACAGGTTGAGCCACTCAACGAGTTCTGCAAACTGGCTTAAGAAGATTCAAGGAGAATTCGGTGACTGTTTTGTTTTGGTTGATTAGCGCCTTAGTGATTGGAGCTATCAGCTTCTTCTATCATCCGTCCATTGAGCTTGCAGCAGGTGGACTTGTAATTGGTTTGGCTTTGAATCTTTTAATTACATGGTCTTCTGGAAAACTCTCCGGCACGAAGTGGTGGATTGGCCGAGTTGCTCTGATCTCAATGGTCGCAGGTCTGATGAATTCAACAGCGTTGGACGTTCTCTATTCGCTCTTTGCCGCTCCCGCAGGCGGAAGACTTGAGATTGGTTTTGAAACCGTGGCCGGGGGACTGGTGCTAACTGCGCTTGCTTATCTAAATCTTCTTCTTGGGTCGAAGAAAGAAGAAGATCGCGGCGGCCACAGCACCAAGCGATAGCCAGAGCAGCCAATACAAGTCAGCCGGTTGCTCATTTGGTGAAATCAATCCATTGCCACAATCTGGGTAGATAAATTCAGCGTCAGAAACGTATCCTGAGCTGTTTTCAATATCAAAAGTAAATTCGCCGCTAATTGGATGGCCGTCTGAAGAAACCACTCGCCAGGCTACGGTGTGCGTTCCGACCTGATCCAAATCAGCAGTCAGGACTCCAAAGTTTCCTTCAATCGGAAGGCAGCCTGCGTATTTGATTGCACCATTGGGACCCGTCACAAAAATCTCATTGCCCGAGCCATCCTCGAGCGCAAGCGGAGGGTCACTAAATTCAAGCCTTATGTCGATTACCCCGGCAGACACCGTTTCCCCTTGAGCTGGCGACTGGCTGACCAGTTCATCGTGGGCGTTCGCTGGCTGTGAAATTGCTAGAGCCAGCGCCAGAACGGAAATCAAGAGTTTATGCTTCATGAGTGAAATCTAACGCAGAACTCAAACCAATTTTGGCTGGCGTGGCCAGTGGACTAGTCATTGGTCTCATTGTCTTGCTGGGTCTATTTCTTGGCCCACTGGGCGGAGCAAATTCAAATTCTCAGGCGAGTGACCCAACTGAGACGGCGCTAGATGGGCAACCTTCAGGGGAAACTGATACCCCGGCTCCTACCGAGTCTGCTGAAGCGATTCAATGTGCTGTCACTGAGCTAGAGCAATCGACAGAAATTTTAGATTTGCAGGCACAAGTAATTGATGCGGCAACTGGAACAGTTTTATTTGATCGTTCCAGCGCCACTCCAGCAAGACCGGCATCGGTTATGAAACTCCTAACCGCAGCTGCAGCATTAGAAACTCTTGGCCCCAATTACAGGGTGACCACGCGCGTATACGCAGATAGCCAAGACCCGTCAATTCTTTATTTGGTGGGGGCTGGCGATGTGACGCTTTCAAGAACTGCACCTGGCACAAGCTCCGTCTATCGAAATGCACCAAAGCTTGCTGATCTGGCAAGACAGATTGCGAGCAAGGCACCTGGCCAGACAATTAGTCAGATTGTTTTAGACAGCACTCTCTACGGAAGTCCGAATGGGGAGTATCAAAGCGTGTGGGATCAGCGCGGTTTAACTGACGGCTACATGTCATACGTTTCTGCTTTGCAGGTCGATGGTGATAGATCTAATCCAAGTTCAAAGGATTCCGCTAGATTTAAAGACCCTGTCACAAAAGCGGGTGAATACTTCAAGCAAGCTCTGGGGCAAAGTGCATCAGCTGCAGTGCTATCCAAGGGAGTAGCTCCGGCCGATGCGGTAGAAATTGCAAGCGTCCGTTCTGCTCCACTATCGACCTGGATTGATTACATGCTGGTGGTTAGTGATAACACGCTTGCGGAGGCGATTGCAAGGCTGGTTTCACTGAAGGTCGGTCAAGATGGCAGCTTTGCTTCGCTCACTCGCGCTTATCAAATTGCACTCGAGGGAACTCGAATCAATTTGGCTGGATTGAAGGTGGAGGATGGCTCCGGGCTTTCCCGCTTCAATCAAGTTTCTCCGGTCACCATCAATGATCTGCTAAAGCTGGTTGATAAGAACTACGGCGACTTCAAGGTAATACTGGATGGAATGCCCGTTTCTGGAACACCAGGTTCTTTGGCATATCGATTTGAAGATGCGGCCGGCAAGGTAGTTGCCAAGACTGGTTGGATCAGAACCGGATACACGCTGGCTGGTTTCCTATATCCAGAAGACGGTTCCAAGCTGATTTTCACCGTCTTTAACCTGGGTAATTCGGTTGCAATAAAGAATCAAGAAGCCATGGACGAATTGGTGCTTGGCTTCTATGGCTGTGGTGCGAGTTTGGTGAATCGATAATGGCCAAGGCTCTGTTAGTTATTGACGTTCAGAACGACTTCTGCGAGGGCGGTGCCTTGGCTTGTGAAGGTGGAGCTGCGGTAGCAAGCAAGATTTCGAGTTTTATTCGAGACCACAAGGCCCACTATGACTTTGTGATTGCCTCAAGGGACTGGCACACACCAAATGATTCAAATGATGGCCATTTCCCGCCAGCGGGAGTCCAACCTGACCTTGTTAGAACTTGGCCGCTGCACTGCATTGCTGGAACCTCAGGAGCGGAGTATCACACCAATATGGATCAGAGTCTGATCGATATTCATATCAAGAAGGGCCAGAGCGCCAACGGCTACTCGATTTTTGATGGTATTACTGATCAAGGGGACAGTTTTGAAGAAGTTCTTCAGAAACATGCCATAACCGAAGTTGATGTGGTTGGCATAGCAACGGACTACTGCGTTAGAGCATCTGCTCTTGATTCCGCCAAGCATGGACTTAGTGTCAAAGTTATTAGCTCGTTGACCGCCGGAGTTAGCGCAGAATCTATTGAAAGAGCGATTGATGAAATGGTTGATGCTGGAGTTACGGTTGTAGCGACCGCTTAGCTGTCTCGGCTTGCGCCTTGACTTGGGTTAACGGCAAAGATATTAGGTTCCGCGAAACCCTTATCCGCAAACACCTTCTTGCACTGTCTTTCCAGCTCACCTAACTTCGACTCTTCGATTATTGCAATCGCAGCTCCGCCAAAGCCTCCGCCGGTCATGCGCGATCCAATCGCACCAACACTCATTGCAACCTCAACAGCGGTGTCTAGCTCTTCAATTGAAATTTCAAAATCGTCCCGCATGGAAGCGTGAGACTCTAGTAGAAGCTTTCCAAGTCCGGCCATGTCGGAAACCTTCAATGCGTTCACGGCATCCAGCACGCGCTGGTTTTCCGTGATGACGTGGCGGCAGCGGCGGAAGGTAACATCATCGAGCTTTTGCTCTGCAGTTGGTAGATCCGCGGCTGACAGCTCCCTGAGCGATGCGACTTTCATCGTGGCAGCACCCTTCTCACATGCTTCTCTTCTGGAGCGATAGCCACCATCTGAGTGGCGATGGGAAACCTTGGTATCCATGACTGCAACTACTAGTCCCTTTTTCGACAGACCCAGTGGAACCAATTCTGTCTCCAGGGTCTTGCAATCAATTAGCACCGCTGAATCCGGCTGGGCAAGCATGGAAGCAGTTTGATCCATAATCCCGGTTGGCGCGCCAACTACTTCATTCTCGGCTTTTTGTCCTAGCAGGGCGATTTCCTGCTTAGACAAACCAGCGTTCCAAATTTCATTTAGAGCAATTCCAATGGAACACTCGATTGCAGCTGAAGAAGAGAGCCCTGCCCCAACGGGCACATCCGACACAAAGTATGCATCAAAGCCGCTCTTGGCATGCTCCCGCATAGTCCAAGCAACCCCGAGAGGATAAAGCGCCCAGTCCATGCCGGTTGGCTTTTCGTCGGAAAGATTCCATTCGAATACCTCATCGGAAATGCTGGAGGCCACTCGACACTTGCTGTCTTCCCTAGGCGCTAATGCGACAAAGGTGCGGCGATCAATCCCAAACGGAAAGACAAATCCGTTGTTGTAGTCGGTGTGCTCACCAATTAGATTTGCGCGTCCCGGCGCTGACCAAACGCCAGCGGATTGATGTCCAAACGCCTCTTCAAAACCATCTTTTGCTTCTTGCAGCACTAGATCACCTCGCGCAGGCGAGCAGCCGTTTCCTCGGGGGCAATGTCAGCAACAAAAGCGCCCATCGCACTTTCTGAACCAGCTAAATATTTCAATTTGTCAGCTGCTCTTCTAGGCGAAGTGATCTGCAGCATCAGCCTGATCTGCTCTCGGTTTTCAATCATGGGTGCCTGGTGCCAGGCTGAAATGTATGGGGTTGGAGTTTCATAGTAAGCATCAAAAGCTTGCAGTAGCTTTTTGTAAACATCGGCCAACTCTTTTGTTTCGTCCTCGCGAAGCTGGGAGAGGTCGCTGATGTTTCTCTTTGGTAGCAAGTGGGCTTCCATCGGCCAGCGTGCGGCGAAAGGAACAAAAGCGATAAAGTTCTCGGTTTCGATAATTTTCCTTGTGCCGGACTTCTCGAACCTAATTAGTTCACTGAAGAAATCTCCGTTGAAAGATTTGACGCTTTGAATCAGCTTTTCTGTCCTCGGGGTGACAAATGGGTAAGCGTAGATTTGACCATGTGGATGATGCAGTGTCACACCAATTTCTTCCCCGCGATTTTCAAAGGGAAATACCTGCACCACACCCTTTATCTGCTGAAGTTCAGCGGTGCGATTCATCCAGGCCCGAATTACAGTTTCCACGCGCTCTAAAGGCATTTCAGCAAGACTGCCAGCGTGTGCAGGACTGAAAACAACGACTTCGCAGCGACCAAATGAAGTGGTTGCGAATCCAAATCGTTGTCCATTTGGCAGATCAATCAGGCTGGCCTCTGGACCAAAGGCGGGGCCTTTGTTTTCAAATACTGCAACGTCAAAATTGTCAGGCAGCTCGCTCAAGTTGTCCTGAGTGGTTGGGCAGAGCGGACAGGAATGTGCAGGAGGCAGAAAAGCACGCTGCTGGCGATGAGCCGCAACCGTGATCCATTCTGATGTTAGGGCGTCAAATCTGAGCTGACCTGTTTGTGGCCGGTCGGCTTGCTCTCTTATATCTGACTTACGAGTGGAGGGTAGTGCTGAAGACTCATCGTCAAAGTAGAAAATGTCTCTACCGTCGAAGAGCTTGCCGTCTATTCTGGCCTTCAAGCTGTCCACCTACTCGTCAATCATTAACATATGGGAGTGCCAAAAATGCACCCTGAACAGCAACTGAGTATCGCTCGGAATTCCGAAGGCGCTACCAGTATGGCAGTAATTTCCCCGGTTGGTGCAGCACTCAAGAAACTGAGCCTGAACGGCGTTACTGTCATTGACTCAGAGCCAGTTTCAAATCCAGCTGCAATGTTCTTCGGATGCGCTTTGGCCCCTTGGCCTAATCGTCTGGCCAATCACTCATACGAGTTTTTGGGCAAGCTCTATCAAACTCCCAATGTTGATTCGGATGGTAATTCCAATCATGGCCTCATTTTTAATCGAGCGCTTGACGTCATGAATCTTTCTGAAGATGCCGTAACCCTCGGCTACCACTTCGGATCAGATCCGAGCTATCCATTCGACATTGAACTAGCAATTACTTATCAGTTAGTTGACTCTGGTTTGAGAGTAATAGCAACAGCAACCAACCATGGCGAATCAGCTCCCTTTGGAATAGGTTTTCACCCCTATTTTTCAGTGGGAGAGAGTTTTAATGCATCAGCAAATTTCACCAAGCAGATAATTGTCAACGAAAAAATGATTCCTGTTTCTGAAAAGCGAATCGAAGGTCTTATTTATCAGGGTGGTCAGATGGATGACTGCTTTGTAGGAGCGAAAGAAGTTCAGCTTAAAACTCAGAATTATGAACTGAGCATTTCTTTAGACCAAGGCTTCGAATACTTTATGTTCTATCGACCAAGTCTGGATTGCGGCGACAGCCTGCTGTCTATAGAACCCATGAGCTGCCTTGCGAATGCATTCAATTCTGATTTGAACTCCACCATTATTGAAACTGGGGAGACTAAAGAATTCTCTTTCTCAATTAGAAAGAAATAGCTGGTAAGTCTTTTTCATCGGTTTCAATGGCTGAAATAATCCGGTTTGCGACTTCAGTGGCTGTTTTCCCCGGAGGAAATTTAGGAGCTGTGCCTGCGATGGCACGATCAGCTAAACCAGTTTCGGTGTGACCGGGTCTGGCTGAGATAACTGTTGTGCCGGCGCGACGCCACTCTCTGGCTACAGCTTGTAAAAATCCATGGATTGCAAATTTTGACGCTGAGTAGGAGGCAAGAGATGGAAGCGCGGTTTCTGCAACCACTCCAGTTAGATTCACCACGACCGATTGCTCTTTTTTAGCCAGCACTGGTGCAAGGGCACTCAGTAGCTGAATCGGGCCAACAGCATTGATAGAAAACAATCTGCTTACTGTTTCTGGAGAGGTGTCGACTGCGTCACCAAAGGCAACAACGCCACTGGCATTGATGATTCCGTCGAGATCGGCTGATGCGCTCAGATAGTCGGTAAGAGTCTTTATGCTCTCAGGTTTGGTGTAATCGAGTAGGAGTCTCACCTCTACCCCTGCTGGAATTCGACCTGCCGAATCGTTAGTGCTGGCCGTACCAAGCACGCTGGCTCCCTTTTCCCGGAGCTGCTTCACGATTTCTGCCCCAAGGGCGCCAGAGGCGCCGCAGACCAAGAATGTCTTACCTGAAATTTCCATCTTTGTTCTAACTAAGACGAGGCCCCCGTTATTTCTCAGGCTGGAACATTTTTGAACCCGGCCTCTATTGGCAAATAGGTGCAGGTGGTAATCAAATCGAAACATTCGTCCAGCCCTGTCTCACCGGGGCTAGACGGGCTAGGGGGATAGGCTTAGGTCCTGCACAGTCGCAGACAGAAACTAATTGGGTGTAATTAATGGCAGATGTTCAAAGTGGCCAGAGCTTGATAGGCGAGAGCACTCAGCCTCTTGCCTCAGGCGTTTCAATTCGAGGCCTCAGTAAGAATTTTGGAGCCGTTGAAGCGGTTTCCGGAGTAAATCTAGATATCCCACAGGGGGAGTTCTTCTCAATGTTGGGTCCTTCAGGATCTGGAAAAACCACCGTCCTGAGGATGATTGCAGGCTTTGAGAGCGCCAGTGCTGGTCACATCTATCTGGATGGACAAGATGTCACCGAGCAGGCTCCCTTTGATCGAGAAGTAAATACCGTATTTCAGGATTACGCGCTTTTCCCTCACATGAGCATCCAAGACAATGTTGAGTTTGGTCTTCGGGCTAAGAAGCTCTCAAGGGAAGAAAGAAGTGCAAAAGCAACTGAGGCAATCAACCAGGTAAAGCTGGGACACCTGGCGGATCGCTTGCCACACCAGCTATCGGGTGGTCAGCGTCAAAGAATCGCTCTGGCGCGAGCCTTGGTATTGCGACCGAAGTTGCTATTGCTGGATGAGCCGCTTGGAGCGCTCGACAAGCAGCTTCGAGAAGAAATGCAAGTTGAGCTCAAGAACATTCAGAGAGAATCAAAAATTACTTTCATCTTCGTCACTCACGACCAAGAAGAAGCAATGCGAATGAGTGACCGGATTGCTGTTTTCAATGCCGGCAAGATTGAGCAGATTGGCACACCAAGCGAAGTTTATGAAAAGCCAGCCACGGCATTCGTCGCTGGCTTCCTAGGCAGCTCCAACATCATCGATGCCACCTCTGCCCAGTCACTGACCGGACACAGCCAAATGGTTAACATCCGCCCCGAGCGAATCAAACTCGTTGCAAGCACTGAGACGCTTGCGAGTGATGAGCAGGGAGTTCAGGCAGTTATTCGCGACACCGCATTCTTGGGCGCCAACACTTTGTTCATGTTGGAAGCCAACGGACTTTCGATGATTGCAACCAGAGTAAATGAAGAATTACCCGGCGAAACCAAGGGTTTTGTCGCAGGTGATCGAGTGCTCGCTAAGTGGAAAAAATCCCACGTAACCAGCATTCCCAAATAATGAGAGGAAACAAATTGAAGCGTAGAAAACTAGCATTTGGTGCTCTGCTTGCTACTTCTTCACTGTTCCTTGCAAGCTGTGCAACTGACAGCGGTGAGCTAACCCTTACTGTGCCAGATGTACCAATGCAACAGGAACTAGGTGAGTTTGAAGGCGAGCTGAACATCGTCAACTGGTCAGGCTTTGTTGAGCCTGCCTGGACTGACAAGTTCACTGCTGAGACTGGTTGCAAGGTAAACCCTCGCGTTGCTGGTACTAGCGATGAAATGGTTACCTTGATGCGTACTGGAGAGTACGACATCGTATCTGCATCTGGTGACGCAGCACTTCGTCTTATCGTCGGCGGAGACGTTGCTCCACTAAACCTTGATCTAATCCCTAACTTCTCTGACGACATTGCGCCAGGCATGAAGGGTCAGATTTATGACACAGTAAACGGCAAGGCCTACGGTGTTCCAATTGGCCGTGGTGCAAACCTTCTTCAGTACAACGAAGACGTTACTGGTGGAGCTCCTGAGAGCTGGAGCGTTGTTTGGGAAGCTGACAGCCCATACGCAGGCAAAATCACTGCATATGACGCACCAATTTACATCGCAGACGCTGCTGTCTACCTGATGTACCACAACCCAGAGCTAGGAATCAAGAACCCATACGCGCTAGATGAGACTCAGCTTGCTGCAGCAATTGACTTGCTGAAGCAGCAGAACTCCATCATTGGCGAGTACTGGGCAGATCCAGTAGCACAGATTACTTCCTTCGTAGGTGGCAACGTTGTAGTTGGAACCTCATGGGAAGTTCTGCGTAAGTTTGCAGGTCAGGAGAACATCAAGACCACACTGCCAGTTGAGGGATCAACCGGTTGGTATGACGCTTGGCTATTGTCCTCAACCGCTAAGAACCCAAACTGTGCATATGCATGGATGGATTACACCAGCACTGCTGAAGTTAATGGCGCTATCGCTATGAACTTCGGTATGGCTCCTGCCAACATCGCATTCTGTGCAAGTTCTCCAGAAGCTCAGGCTCACTGTGACGAGTTTGCTGCAGAAGACGAAGAGTTCTTCTCCAAGGTATGGCCATGGACTACTCCAATCGAAGAGTGTGTTGACGGACGTAAGGACGTCAAGTGCACCAGCTTCCAGGATTGGACGAATGCCTGGCTCACTGTAAAGGGCTGAAACTAGTTGCTGGGTGGGGGAAACCCCACCCAGCAACATCCATTCATAAGGAGGTGAAGATATGACTTCAATGCTAGAAAAAACAAAATCGAGCATGCCGCTGTCTTCTTATCTCCACCTACACCCAAAAGTCAGACTTCGCGCTTTGCTTGCGCTGCCGATGACCTGGCTTGTTGGTGTTTACATCATCTCTTTATTCTTACTTTTGATCACAGCCTTTTGGTTCATTGATCCATTTACCTCTCGCGTCAGACCTGGCTTCACGCTTGAGAATTTCGTAAGCATTTTTACCGTCCCTGCTTACCTTTCAACGTCCTTCAGAACTTTATTGATTGCCCTTGCCGTTACTGCGGTCTGTATTGTCTTGGCAATTCCGCTGGGAATTTACATGGCTAAGGTCGCTAGACCCTGGGTTAGAAATCTGCTAGCTGTTTTGATTACGCTGCCGCTTTGGGCTGGCTATTTGGTGAAGCTATTGGCAATGCGTCTAACCTTCACTGAAAACGGATTTGTAAATTGGCTACTAGATCCAATTGGGCTATCTGGTCCAGGTTTTGGTATTCCAGTTGTGGTTTTGACACTCACCTATCTTTGGTTCCCATACATGGCCCTGCCTGTATTCACTGCCATTCGCCAGATTCCAACCAATTTGTTTGATGCAGCCGCTGACCTAGGTCAAAAGGCCTGGCCAACCATTTTCCGAGTCGTTCTGCCACTTATTACGCCAGCAATCATTGCGGGCTCTGTTTTTACTTTTTCACTGAGTCTTGGTGATTATCTAGCAGCAAGATTTGTTGGGGGCTCAACCCAGATGATCGGTAGCATCATTGCGGCGAACATCAATCTGAACCCGCCTGTCGCTGCAGCATTTTCGATGGTCCCAATCGCATTCGTTGTCATGTACTTGTTGGTTGCCCGTCGCACTGGTTCATTGGAGAGAATGTAATGCTGAGATTCTCCAAGTTGTCTAAAGCTGGAATGCTGGCAATCATCGCCTTGATTTTGGCTTTTATGTATATCCCGCTATTCATTTTGATGCTAAACGCATTCAATGAAGCACAAGTATCCTCGTGGCCAATAGAAAACTATTCTCTTCGGTGGTGGGAAAAAGCGGCTGAACTTGAGGCCATTAGAAACGCCCTGCTCAACTCAGTCATCGTTGCTTTTGGTGCAATGACCATCGCTTCGATTCTTGGAACCCTAACTGCCTTTGCACTTTCAAGGTTTGACTTCTTTGGTAAAACAACCGTCAACCTATTGGTGGTTTTGCCCATCGCATTACCTGGTGTAGTAACTGGTGTGGCATTTAGTAATACCTACAGCAACTTCCTGACCCCCGCCGGCTTTCAAATCGGATACTTCGGGATGATTGTTGCTCATGCTACTTTCTGCATTGTGATGGTCTTCAACAACGTTTTTGCTCGACTGAAGCGCATGAATCCGAATCTTCAAGAGGCGTCGATGGATCTTGGGCAGGGAGTATGGGGCACTTTCCGGCTCGTAACGTTCCCGCAATTCAGAGCCGCCTTCGGTGCCGGTGCTTTGCTTGCTTTCGCACTGAGCTTTGACGAGGTGGTAGTCACCATCTTTACAGCACCACCCGGCGTTGACACGATTCCCCTATGGATTCTCAAAGAGATGGCTAGGCCTACACAGGCGAGCGTTGTAAACGTGGTTGCCACGGTCATCATTGTTTTGTCACTGATTCCTGTCTATGTATCTCAGCGTCTTTCCCGTGCTGCAGATGATGGCAAGTAATCACTTTCAAGCAAGCTAGTGGCTCACAGCCTGATACTCATTTTCACTCGGTAGTGTTCTCTTGTGATTGAGTTTGCGGTTGATCTAATTAGTCAAATTGGCCTTCTAGGCGCCGCCTTTCTAATCGGAATTGAAGTGGTTATTCCTCCAATTCCAAGTGAGGCGATTCTTCTGCTCACTGGTTTTAACGTCTCACTGGGTCGCTTTGGCTTCCTCGAGGCAATAGCGGCAACTACCGCGGGATCACTCGTAGGAGCCAGCTTCTGGTACTTGATTGGTTATGTGTTTACGCAAGATCGCCTAGAAAATCTTGTTGGAAGATACGGCAAATTCGTCGGATTACCGCTGAAAAACTTCAAGAAGACCATGTACTGGTTTGAGAAGCACGGTGCATCTCTGGTATTTTTCGGACGCATGCTCCCGATTGTGAGGAGCCTGGTAAGCATTCCTGCCGGTCTGGTGAAGATGGGAATAGCTAAGTTTTATTTTTTCTCAACGATTGGCATTCTTATCTGGAACACCCTCTGGATCTCGATCGGCTTCAATCTGGGTGAAAACTGGCAAGCTGCCGAGGACTTTGCTCAATTGTTGGACTGGGTCGTCTATGCAGTGCTTGCCGTCGTTGTTGTCTATGTTTTTGTGAATCTGGTTAAGCAGCTTTCCAAGAAGTCGAACTAGACAAAGAGGTCGAGTCTGTTTCTAACCAGTTTTTCAAAAGACTTTACGCTGCCATCGGCGGCCTTTAGCTCCTGAAAATCTAGAAACATTGACAGTGAACCATCTTCGTGGGCAAGTAGCACGCAGGGCTCCCGTCCCGCCGAGGCAGCAAGCTCTTTCTCGGTTCGTTCATTCATGTGTACCAATCGGAAGTCAAGATCGAACTCCTGATTTAGCTGATTCTCTAGGCGTTTGAACTCGCCCTTCTTCTTGAAGGGGGAGTGAGTGATGTCGCACAAGCTGCATTCTCTGATACCAATGAGGTGGCCGAGGAAGTAGCTGAGTTCGCCGATTATGCCGCCATCAGCCTTATAAACCCCGATTAAGGTCATTTTTCCCATGCTTTTATCCAACACAAAGTCGCACTAATTTCATCCGACTTATACGGCTATCTTGTGCAGCTCCTAATCTCAGACGAAGTTCAGGAATAGCAGAGAACACCTTTTGATCAGGTTTCTTCATTTCCGCCAGTTTTTTGAATTCGAAGCGCTAGCCTTACAAAATGGCTCTAGCAATCGAACACTCAACCACGCACTTCAATCGAATTCTCAACAAAGTTAGGGATGCGGGTCTCTTGGAGAAACAGCCAAAGTTCTACGTGATTCGTTTGGTCGCCATCACCTTATTCTCTTTGGTTTTTTGGTTTTTGAGTGGTTTGTTCGCTGCACTCAGTCAGCAACACAAGGCATGGATTATTGCAGCTTTCGTGTCTGTCGCACTGCTTGGAATTCTGAGTGCACAATATGGATTCATAGCTCATGAGGCTGCACATCGGCAGATCTTTAGAAATAACAAACTCAACGACTCGGTTGGTTTAGTGTTGGCTAATTTGTTTGCTGGATTGAGTTATGGATTCTGGCTTCGCAAACACAATAAACATCATCAGCGCCCTAATCAGATAGGTCAGGACCCAGACATAGCCATTAGGGTGCTGAGCTTTACGACTGAATCAAAAGAGTCAAAAAAGGGACTGGAGAAGTGGGTTTCTGATCGACAGGGCTACCTCTTCCCTTTGTTGTTGCTTTTTACTGGTTTTGATCTGCTAGTGGATTCTTTCGCAGGTCTAAGGCGAACAGAACGCTCCCTGTCAACTCGCTTGTTGGAATTTTCACTTATGTTGATTCGGCAAGTTACACCCTATGTAGTCTTTGCTTTTTTATTTGGTCCTATCTGGTCTCTTGCTTTATGGCTGGTCATGATGATGACCTTTGGTTTTTTCATGGGTGCAGCCTTTGCTCCTAACCATAAAGGCATGCCGCTAGTGGAAAAAGACAGCAAACTCGACTTTTTCACCAGACAGGTTCTGACTTCAAGAAACATAAAGGGTTCCTGGCTCAAGGACAATCTCATGGGCGGTTTAAACTATCAAGTTGAGCACCACCTTTTTCCATCCATGGCAAGACCCAACCTTCGAAAAGCACATGAGTTTGTGGTTGAGTACTGTGCTGAGCATGAAATAACCTTGGTCGAAATGAACCTGCTCGCAAGTTATAAGGTCATCATTGAGCATTTGAACAAGGTTGGGCTCAGTAACAATGCCGATCCTTTCGTCTGCCCAATGGTGGCCGAATTGCGTCCAAGAAGCTAAGAGTCTCGCTTCAGACTGCCGAGGAAGAATTCCGCGAAGCAATCAGCAAGTTTTAGACAATACTTCCTAAAGACTGGCAGAGTTAGAACGTGCAAGTTATTGGCGTATGGGCAGTTATCGCTGCGACTTTGGGCCCGATTCAGAACGTTTTAGGTTGGGCAATTGCTGGCGCTCTTTGGCCAGGATATAACCCCATTGCAAAAACAATCAGTGATCTGGCAGCTGATGACTCTCCCGTTAAGGAAATTCAATCAACATTCTTCCTGGTTGGGGCATTTCTGACTATCGTTGCGGCCATTAGCGCTAAGGCTCTAGCCAAACCCGGGCGAATTGCATTACTGCTGGCTGCATTTGCTGCATTTGGTTACACATTCTTTGCAACACCATCGCAGACTGGCTTTTCAAACGAGCATCGCCTATTCGCGACGATTGCTTTTGTATTGTTTTCTGCTTGGCCGATTTTGTCTATGCGTTTTGATAACCGCTATCACTGGTCTTTGCGGCCAATAGGTGCAATTAGCGCGACTGTAGTGCTGAGTCTGACCACCCTTTGGTTTTTACTTACTTGGCTGGAGCCAGGTCAGCCAATTGTTGGTCTTTCAGAGCGTGTTATCGCTTTCATGCAGGTCCTTTGGCTGTCGTTTGTGATTTGGGCACAGTATCTACATCAGAAGAAACAGCCAACGTGAGTTCTCGAGTCTAGGCAGTGACTATTTCGTAGTAGTCGACCCGCACGTTCTCTCCCTTAAATTCTTCTGACCATCCTTTTTCTGGAATGTGAGAAAAGCCTAAAGACCTCAGAAGCGTGGCAGCTGGCAAGTTTCTTTCGTCGATGTGGGCGATGAATTTTTGGGCCCCAACAAAATTAATTAGTTCTGCCATCAGTGCCGCCGCTGCTTCTTTTGCATAGCCCATACCCTGATGTCTCGTTGCAAGGGTAAATCCGATTTCAAACGTCGGAGGTTCCTCAATTCGCAAATGCAAGGCTAGATCTCCAATTAGCACCTCATTCTCGCCAAGACGCAGAGCCAATTGCATCCAGTTGCCCAACATAGGCAGCACCAGATCGCCCTGATCTTCAATCAGCTGAAGGGCTTGCTCCCTAGAGTAGGTAGTGTCCCAACTCTGAAATTTTGCGACTAGAGGATCCTGTCGATAGGCAACGAATTGATCTACGTCCGCTCTCGAAAGGGGCGAGATGCTGAGCCGCTCAGTCCGGATGGGGTAGATCACCTTGGCAGTTTATATAACTAGCATGATTTCGCGAGGTTTTAGGAGTGTTTTGTAGGCCCCGTCGGGATCGAACCGACGACCCACGGATTAAAAGTCCGTTGCTCTACCGACTGAGCTAGAGGCCCTTGCAGCCTAGAAGTCTAACAGGCTAACTGAGGATGTCTTTGGTTGTGAATCTGCCGTAAGCCAAGGCCCCAAATACTGCGATCCAGGCCAGCTGCAGAACCATGTTTGAAGCAAGCGAACCCCACTCAATCGGCACTCGCATCAGATCTGCGAAATCCAACCAGTAGTAAGTGAATAGCCAGGGGTGCATCCACTCGAGTTGTGGAATGTTTCCAAGGATGTTGCTTACGCCTGAAGTCACCAGGGTAGCCGTCATCGCTCCAACTGGAACCGTGGTTAGGGTTGAGATAAACAGTCCAACTGCCGCCATTCCCGAAAGGGATACGGTTGTGTAGAGCGCAACAAGCGCCATTCTTCCGAATGCCTCTGCTATTGAAATTGTGTCGCCGGACAGCAGCGTTACTGGGCCAACTGGGAACAAAATGGCGCCAATAATAGCTCCCGCGATCATCAACGTGAATGTTCCAGCCAAAATGAATACCAGGCTTGCCAAATACTTCACCAGCAAGAGCCGCACTCGATTCACTGGAGCAATGAGCA
>JACCDI010002859.1_pt1 | contig 22712 bp, 22 predicted proteins | sample 7442791 | NCBI WGS metagenome assembly JACCDI01 (sample SAMN15323434, study PRJNA562643) | freshwater metagenome | isolation source: river surface water | place: USA:Blue River Watershed | collected 2017-08-15
AACCGTCAATTGCCCTATGACTTCGAGGCATCGAATCTTTTAATTAATAAGTATTCTTTTAAATCAGCAGGCGTCCCAATCCCATGCATTTGCAAAGCATCGATTAAAAATACCCCTATACGCTTTCCCGCATTTATGGCATAATTATAACTCGGACAGGTATAAAATTCATTATTCACCCGATCATTCTGAATAATCATATCGATAGCTGAATTAACAAAATCAGAGCCCCGACTGAAGTAATAAATTCCAACGGTCGCTAAATCTGAAATGACAACCTTTTCTTTTACCTGAATCACTAAGCCATCTTCATCTACCTGTGCAAAAGACCATTTAGGATTTAAATCAGCATCCTTAAAACAAAGAATGGAACCATCCAAATCTCGCATACCCGCATCAGCTATAAAATCAAGAATATTCAAATCAACGAGTTGATCAGAATTCGCAATCAAAAGTGGATTTTCATTATTGATGTGCTGCCGAGCAAATAAAATGGTGCAAGCTGTACCTTCCGTTAATCGATCAACCGGAACAAAACGAATATTGGGAAACCTTGATTCAATACTAGCTACAATAGCAGGATATTGTTCTAAATGTTCACTTCTTGCTATCAAGATATATTGAGCATCAGGATAATTCAAGTTATCTAATACTCGAACAATCATGGGAAGACCATCAACATCAATGAATGGTTTCGGTAAGGAATAACCTTCTTCCACAAATCGACTACCTAAACCAGCCATCGGTATGACTACATTTAATTTCATGTAAATTGAATAAAAATGAACATCAATTATTTACTAATAAAAACACCGCGTCAAACTCACTTAATTTTCCATTTTCCTCATAATACGAATTATGGATATCAACTAAACGAAGTCCTCGTATTTCCAAATAACCTATAATTTCATGGTAAAGGGTTGCTCCTTGATATTTTTCAATGGTCATTAATTCTATGATGACCACTTTAATTCGCTTCGATTCAAATAATTTTTGAGCGCCTCTTAATACTTCCATTTCAAATCCTTGCGTATCAATCTTCAAACAAAAGTCTCCTTCAATTTTCCGCTCCATTAAATAATCATCCAAGGTCAAAACATCTACCTCGTATGAAGTATTGACCTGCTGATTAAAGAATTGTGCGTCATAGGCATAGCTCGAATGAATCTGTTTAAATGAGCTTAGACCCGAAGTGCCAAATTCCTTGATCATAAATTTCTTGTTCACATCACCTAATCCAATTTTTTCATAGGAATACGTCCCTTTTTGCTGTTTCAGTATTTCCAGATACGGATGCATTGATTTAAGCGGCTCAAAAGAAATGATTTTTGCCAAGGGCCAAAATCTAAATACAATCTTCGAAAACCATCCATCATTTGCTCCTACGTCAAGTATTACCAATTTTTGGTCTTTCAGCAGATTCTTGAAGATATTTTGATAGAAATTTAGATTCTGTTCTCCCAAGCCCACTTCACCCCGCCATTCATAGCTAAATTCCTGTAAAGCATGGGCGTTAATTTTGATGGCTAAAATGGCCTTGACCAGTTTATATATTACAAGCAAACTTTGATTCAATACCCGGTATTTTTTTACCCAATCTTTCAAACTGCTCATAAAAGATACTTGTCATTTTTCACACTCGGCGTTTTCACGACGACAGTAATCGTTTTAGTCAAAGCTACAAAATCCGTATACTCCCCAGGTTCAATTTGAACGATATCCCCTGATTTATATAGTTGATTATTCATTTTTACCTCTCCCTTTACAATCACCGTAAATTCTTTGGCAATCTTGTGCATATGTGATAATTCTGAATCTCCTGCGTCATAATGCTTAACTGCAACCTCAAAATCCGAAGTTGGCAAAAGTGAAGGCACAAAATCACCAATGAACCAACCGCCCACCATGCTTTCTAAATGATGTTTTTTCATCCCAATAAATATTTTTCGAACTCCTTTAATTTTTGCACCGAATAAAATGAATGCATTTGATTTGGTGCAATTTGAAATGATATGATTTTTTTTTCCTTTAAAATCATTTGGTTGAATACACTTGAGGTATAATAACGACCCTCATAATGCTCGTCGTGTCGAATTACATCAAACGCTCCCTCAATAAAATCTTTTGCTTTGCGGAAATAATAAAATCCAGCGATCGCTTCGTTACTAATGGGGTTCTTTTCAGCCGTTTGAAATACTTCTTTGTCAATTACCTTCGCATATGACCATCGCGGATGGACAGAATTAAAACTTATAATTCCTCCGTCGGCCTTCTGATGTCTAAAATTAGCTAATACCTCATTGTAATCACATTCGATAATTTGATCGGCATTAACAATGAGTATTTCATCATCATGATTAATGTAATCTATCGCCATCAAAATACTGCATACAGCACCCTTTGTTTTAGCTTTAAGTGGAACGATAACCGGATTTTCGACTAATAATTTTAACGAATTATCTAGATTGTATTTCGTACAATCCTGCTCTTTCAAGATAAATATCAATTGCTTCTCCCCTGATATTTTATCTAATTCGCTTAACACATATTCTATCACAGATTTACCGTTAATCTCAATAAGTGGAAGAGGATAATTAAATTGTCCACTTTCATCAATAAAATGATCTGAAGCTAATGGGATAATTATTTTAAGCATGATTTTCGATGGCTACGATTCTATTTTTAATATTAAAGTAATTCACATCCTGAATCTTGTCAACCTTTAGCACATGAGCCCCACTCGCATAAGCTGCTTTAAGGCCATTTTCATTATCTTCAATAATCAGGCATTCGCTGGGTGAAAGACCTAATGTATTGATCGCTTTCGAATACATCTCGGGATTAGGCTTCCCATAAGTTACATCTTCATTCGAAATAATAAAACTCAAATATTCTTTCAAAGCAGCTTTTTCCATCATGACTTCGATTGAATTTCGCACCGAATTTGAACAAACTGCTAATTGATAACCTTCTGATTTAAACCTAGAAAGGGCGTAACGATGATAAAATTTCGGTTTGCATGCTGCATAAATTACCTCCATTGTATACTGCTGTTTTATTTCATTCACAAACTGATGCAATCCTTTAGGAAAATTCGATTCACTTGAGATCATATTGAGTTTATCACGTGTAGGCAAGCCATCAAAAGTAACTAAATGATCATACCGACTAATTTCCAATCCAAATAAGCCTAATGCCTTATTCAATGCCTCATAATGCCAATCCTTCGCATCTATGAGCACTCCATCCATATCAAAAAGGATTGCCTTAATTTTCATTTTCAAAATAAATTAATGCCTCTGTAGGCTTATCTGTGCATAAAATCAACCGATCTGAACTTAATTCAGAAAATTCCAATAATTGATTCCAAAGCGGTAAATGGTCTCTTCCATGTAACTCAGAGGAAACGATACAAACACGCTTATTATTACCATTTATATGATTTTCTATCAATTCATTGGAATACCAATTGGTTTGAAAAGAATCTAACCAAACTCCGGATGCCTCTTCGTAAAAAGGCAAATCCAGTTCATACTCACTTTGTCTTATGTAGAAGTTCAGTCCTTCATGTAAATATTGAATCGTATCTGGAATCGACATGTCAAAACAGAAATAATTATGAATTCCAAAAGCTTCAATTTTAGATTTTAAGGCCTTCGTTAATCCATCTGATTTAATATTTAGGGCAAGGGTTGGGGTACGATTTTGTTCAAGATACAAGGTAAAGAAGTCGTCTATCGATGTTTCTTTAGAAACAGGTATGTCATGGGAAATCACCAATTCCCCATTGAAATCTCTAATATCAGTTTCAGTTCCAAAATGCTGTTGAAACGATCGTTCAAAAGCCAACTTCGAATTTTTTTCATCATTCGATAACCAAAAACCCCGGTGACTTATAATTTCCACTTTTTCTTCATTTTAAATTGAACTTTCTCTAAAATTGTTTGTGGAGCAAAACGCATACTTTTCAATTGAAATTTCTCAGGTAATTTATTAAAATCACCATTTTGATTCAAATAATTAGCAATGATAGCAAACAAATTATATTCATTTAAACATTTCAACCTAGCTATTCGAAGAGATTCCAAATGCGCTTCATAATGCAATGGGGAATTGAGAATTTTTTCAATTGCGCGAAGCGAAAGATCAAAGTCATTTATATTAATTTGAAAAAGCGATTCCTTTGGGTAATAATCAGTAATATTGGGACAACCATGATAAATCGGAAAGGTATATGCTAAATAGCTATCATTTAATTTTTCCGTAAAATAATCTTGGTGCTCGCCATTTTCAATACTTATACGATATTTATACGGCGCTAAAACATCCCATTTGTCATCAAAGTCAACAATTCCTCTTCCAAATAAATCTATTTCATCCTTAAAATAGTCCTTTAACTTATGTGCAAACTCAAAACGTAATTTGTGTCCATCGGTAATTAACTTATTAGAGGTCACAATTGAAATCAATTTCGTTTTTGAAACCTCTTTCATTTCCGATAATGCATCAAAACTTTTGTTAACAAACCATGGAGCACCTGTATGCATATTGCATTTTTGAGGATGATTGATTTGGGTTTGATTAGTAATGACGTGAGAAAACTGCTTCGTAAATGAATTTGGATATAATTGTAAATCATAAGTTTCACCAGTTACCAAGACTGTATTTGACTTAATCGTGAGTGTTACCTCCACCTCGTTAATTAAACCATTGAATACTACCCAAGCATGAAAGCCTTCCTTAGACTCTGAATTGATATGAAATTCATAATCGCCCCAAATACCCAAGCTACTCGGTGTTTGCCTAAGTAAAGGCCATTCATACGGAAAAGTTAATTTGACTTTTTTCAATCGCTAATCAATTCCCAGTTTTCCCAAACAAAGTCAAAAGTGTAAGTAGGTTTATGAGTAAGTTTAAGTTTGGACCTTATTTCTGCAACCCTTTCCTCGGCGTTCGGCACGAAATCGTGAAACTGAACTTGGATATTTTTCATTTTAGACAATTCACCACGTGTGATAAGACTCTCTAATAAATCATATTCTGCTCCTTCAATGTTGATTTTAATCAAATCAATTAATTTGAATTTTTGAGAAGCATAAAATTCCATAAAATCGACCAATTGTATTGGGAAACTTTCACCTTTATTGATGTAGGCAGAGGTATTATCACCATTAAAAGAAAGATGAGAATTCGAAGACTTAGAGGCTAAGCCAAAATTAAAAACCTTAATTTTTTCATTTTTCAAGAATCTATTTTTAATATTTTCAAAAAATGGTGTGTAAGGTTCAAAAATGTATACGTGGCTTTGGTATTTCGAAAAAATGTCACTCGCCCATTGCCCCTCATACCCCCCCAAATCAAGCACGATTGAATTTTCATCTAAATTATAATCTAGACGAAGTGTTTTATCTCCCTGGCACAATACCCAGGGCTTCACTCGCAAAAATTGCTTTTCTTCAAAACCTGGAATAAAGTTTCTGATTTTTCTAAATATCGTAAGAATCATAACATTTGTATCATTAACTAAAGTCGGAGCCAATCCACCGGAATTAAATTAGCGCTGTTACGCCATTTCTGAGTATACCATCTATTGGGTGCAATTACCACCTTTCCTGCATTTTTATTTAACCAAGCAGCCCACCAACTAAAAGTACTATTGGCAATTATATTGTGCTTACAATTACTCATCAACTTAAGATCCTCGAAGGCCGTATCGACATGGTTTACATTAACAAAAATCATCCTTTCAAACTTTGAGAAATGAGTTTTCACCCACTCCATGTCATCAGTAAAAACAAAAAAAGTTAAATCTTCGAATTTAGTTGAAATGTGTTGAATCGCCTTTTCATAATATCCCAAATCACATGTTGCATAAATTGACTTGGCTTGGGGATTCGAAATATAATCACCTCGACGAACATGTATTGAAACAGAATTGGAAGAACGAATTTGATTCAAATACTTCAAGTTTTCAGGCAAATCACTATCAGAAATCTTGATACATTCTAATAACTTAATTCGATGATTGATAAAATATTTTTCGCTTTGCCAATATCCGCTCAAATATACGTCATCAGCTAAATCAAATACTTTTTCATCAAATTGAAATTTTCTTTCCAAATAATATTTTAATCCTTTTAGCCCAAAAGGAAATCCCCAACTTTTGAAAATCAGAAATTTTATTTTTTGAAATAAATTATATTTTTGAGCAATTTCTTCAATCGAAGCAATCTTTAAATCCCCAACAAATTTATCCAAATCAAATTTCCGATAACCCGATAATGAATACTCCTGCAAATCATATTTAACTTGATAACCAAGGGTTTCCTCAATGGCAACACCAAGTGCGAATTGAAACAACTGATTACCTAACCCTCCTGATACTTTAATAATTACCATGAGCTATTTATTAATCATTTTATCTAGATGCAATCTAAAATATGCAAGCACAATATATCCACCGAAAAACGTATTAACAACGGTCGTCTTTTGTATGCGCCAAGCTTTCAATAAATAAAGAAATGCTAAATAAAATTCACCTCGCTTGTAGAATTGCAATCCAAAATAATTGAGATAAACACACTGAGCATCAAGTAATTTTTGAGTGCTTAAGAGTTCATTCTTATACTTATTCAGAAAAAACTTATACGCTCGTCTGTATTTTCCAAGATTACTCGACATACCATTCGGATTAATTCGGTAATAACAAAGCTTTTTATTCAAGTAAGCGAATTCATTCTTTTGTTGAGCAATCTTGATCCAAAGATCTTGATCTTCAAAAGCCCACAGTCCTGAATCAAACCCATTAGAGTCAATAACCAATGTTCTATCCACCATAACACTCAATATCGCAATATTATTCTTATAAAGAATTTGTGGATATAATTCCCCACTTTTTGAATAGAACCTATCAAAAATTTGACCCAATTTCCGACTTATAATTTTACCCCCGACGACAAAATCATAATTAGTATGACTAATTCGACATAATGGATTTTGTAAGTGTAATTGCACCTGAGCTTCTAGTTTACTTTTATGCCATAAATCATCTGCATCTAAAAAGGTCAAAAAATCACCTCTAGAAGCATTTATCCCGGTATTTCGGGCATTAGAAAGGCCACCATTCTCAGGTAGTTCGATTAGACTAATTCGATTGTCTCTTTTTACGAATTCTTTTATCACTTGAACCGAACGATCTTTTGAATGATCATCAATAATAAGCAACTCCCAACCGCTAAATGTTTGATCAAGAACCGATTGAATAGATTCTGAAATAGTCGAAGCAGAATTATATGCCGGCATAATGACACTCACGAGAACGGTTTGAGATACAGTATTAATCTCCACTATTCCATCATTTTCATCCACTTCCCACTCCCCACCAGCATCCCCTCACTAAACTCGTCCTTCCCAAATACCCCCACCCGCACCTTCTTCTGAATCAAAGGCTCCACCTTCTCGATCAACTGATATAAATACGGGCGATCCACATTCCCCACCAAAACCAAATCCACAAACGGGGCATTCCGACCCTCCGCCAGTTCCCCCGTCAAGTACACCTGGTCCACATTCCCCAATTTCTTAATTATCTGATCAATAATTTGATCCAATCCCACAAACTGCAGAATAATCCCCCGCAAAGTTTGAAACATCGGATGCGCCTGATTAACCACATAATGCTTCACTTTGGCATTCGCCTCCTCTGCTTGTACCTGAATCAAATGCATCTCCTGCAACTTGTTCAACTCCAAACGTACCGTATTGCTACTCACCCCCAAATCCCGCTCCAAGCCCCGCAAGTAAACTTTACTCACCGGATTCAACAACAACTTGGTTAGCAAAGCTACCCGAATCTTCCCCGAAAACAATTGATCTAATACCAAAACCTGAACGCCTGAAACGGCTTCGCCCACCTGAGTCACATGAAGTCAAGGCAGACTGATACAATATTGAGTAACAAATTTATTAAATATTGAAGAAGCAACAAGTTTTTCAACAATCAATTATCCATCGGTCGCGCATTTATATTTACCTTGCAGCTATGAAAATGGGACAGAGTTTCAGCATCAGCCTGTGTGTCGGTATCGCCTTATTGTTTTTATGGCAAATCTTCCTCGTCAGCAATAATACGCCCTACCTCGATGACGTAAATTTCATCGACTTTATCTTACATTTCGCAGATCCTGGGCAGAAAACCACCGACTTTCTAACTCAACTATTCATGGTCGACAATAACCACATGGCCGTCGTACCTAAATTAGGGCTTAGTTTACAATACCTACTGTTTCATGACATCAACTTCAAACGGATCTTACTCATAAGTGCCCTCCAACTAAGCTTAATCGGGGTGTGGTTCTTTTGGCAATTCAAAGAGACCAAAAAACCGTTCTGGATGGCGCTTCCACTCCTATTCTTGTGGTTCCAACCGCAATACTATGAGATTTCCAACTGGGCAATGACTGGCATTCAACAAAGCTCTGTTATTCTCTTCAGCATCTTGGCACTCGAATGCATGGCAAAACCTGGAAAGAAATATTTTGTGCTCGCGAACGTGTTCGCTGGCCTAGCCTTTTATTCGTTTGGCAGTGGAATTCTTGCCTTCGCCGGAATCGGCTATTATTTGTTGGCCCATAAACGATACCGAGAAATCGTGTGGCTGATTCCACTTCCAGCCATCTTACTTGCCTCCTATTTGTACATGAAACAGTTGGGAAGCGTCGCTAACACCACTACCATCCAAGTATCCCACGCGATTCCATTTTTCTTGAACCTCATCGGCACAATCGCCATGGTCATTTCCTCTTATGCCAAAGAAGCCGCTTGGATATTGGGGACCTTGATGCTCACCTTGGCTTTGGCTGGCCTTGTAAAAATCAATCACCAGTCCAAAATTTCAGCCTTATTGCTGATGCTTTTGGCAAATTGCCTATTGATCATCATTAGTCGGGATGGACTCGGAATTTTCATGGTCAGCCGCTTCGCAACCTTGAGTCCGCTCATTGCCATGTGTTTATATCTGCTTTATTTACCCAAAATTTCGACTAAAATTGCTGCGAGCCTCGTCATCTTATCAAGCTTATTCTGGGTGGGTTCTTACGTGCAATATTTACCCGTGATGTATAATCAAAAAAATCAAGCTAGGGCAGAGGCGGCCAACTGGTCTCGCAACCGCGCATGGACCTACGCTTCGGAGCGTTTCCAGTCGAATGCGGCAGGAATTCTGATCCCAAGCTTCAACCAAGGCCTTTGGAAAAGTGAAAATACCATCCTTAGCGACCAGCAAATGAAGGCTTGCCTGCAAGCCCCAAACTATCCTTTTTCAATTCGCGAAGAAAATCAATTGATCAGTATTGATCAATTTCCTTTTGAAACAGGTCTTAAACTCCCCTATTATTTAATTTTAATCGATACGCTGCCGCCCAAAAAGGCTTACGTCAAAAACATTGAATTCAGACCCGGCAGCAAGAAGAACTTCTTACTCCATGGCCAATGGCTCTCCAATAGTGGAATTGTCAATTTACAGCAAGCCTTGCTTTCAAAGGGATCATACCAAGTCTATGTGTATGATCCTGGCCATCAACAATTTTGGAAAACAAATAGGACTTTTCTTCGCTAGGTAAAACAATATGGGCGAATGGGCGTTACAACACTATGTCAAATCCAATCGTCAGCATCAAACATCTTTCCAAGTATTTTGGAAATTTTCATGCCGTTCAAGATGTCAACATCACTGTTAATCAGGGGGATGTTTATGGTTTTCTAGGTCCCAATGGAGCCGGTAAAAGTACCACCATGCGTTGCATGCTTTCGCTCATCCAAGCCGACAAAGGTTCCATTGAGCTTTTTGGCAAATCCATCCAAAATCACCGGAGTGCAATCCTATCGCAAGTGGGTTGCCTCATCGAAAAGCCCGATTTCTACAAATACCTCAGTGCTTTCCAAAACTTACAAATCTTTTCACGCATCTCCGGGAAACCGTCCACAAAAAAGGAAATTCTAGCCATGCTTGAATTTGTAGGGCTCGAAGGCCGCGAAAAAGATCACGTCAGTGGCTTCTCGCACGGCATGCGGCAGCGCCTCGGCATTGCGCAAACGCTACTTCATGAACCGGAATTAATTGTATTGGATGAACCCACAACTGGACTGGATCCACAGGGGATCATCGACATGCGCAATTTAATTCTGCGCCTGAAAAACGAACAAAACAAAACCATCATTTTGTCATCGCACAATTTGAGTGAAGTTGAATTGATTTGTAACCGCATGGTCATCATACACAAAGGCAAAAGCATCGTAGAAGGCGATGTTCACGCATTACTAAACGAAGAAGAACAAATCATCCGACTACAAACGACTTCGGATGCTATGCCAGCTTTGTTGGGATTATTGCATAACCAAGGCTCTCCGATTCAAATCAATGACAATTCAGTCGAAATGAGCATTAGCAAAGAGCAAATCCCGAACTTGAATATCCAACTGGTGCAGGCTGGTATTCCCATTTTTGCCATCGAAGCAAAACGCAAATTAGAAGACTACTTCATTAATTTACTCGCCTCATGATATTTCTATACAGCACATACAATGAATTAATCAAAATAGCGCTAAAACCACGCAGCTATTTGGGGCTTGCTGCCATCACGGGCTTAGTGGGGATCATTTTATTCGCATTAAAAGCGGATGGCATGTCCATGATTTCCTTCGTAACGGCTTCTTTTGAGCAGACTTTACGTTTTGAAGGGGAAGTACTTAATGGGAATTTGGTCGCCTTCATCATTTTACAAATGTTGATCGTTCACATTCCATTATTGGTCGCACTGGTTACTGGAGATTTGATTTCAGGGGAAGCGGCCATGGGAACCTTACGGATGTTGGCCACGAAACCGATATCGCGGCGGCAATTATTAGGCTCTAAATTTCTGGCAGGCGGTATTTATACGTTGTTGATCGTTATCTGGCTAGGTGTTCTTGCGGTGGTCGTGGGTCGCTGGCTTTTTGGCCCAGGCGATTTGATGGTTTTGAATTCCGACGGACTCGTGATATTGCAGGAAAACGATGTGCTCTGGCGTTACGCGGGCGCATTTTGTGTGGCATTTTTCGCTTTATTGACGATTAGCAATCTCTCGATTTGCCTGTCTTGTTTCTCGGACAACTCGATCGGACCCATTGTCTCCACGATGGCCATCATCCTATTGTTTACCATTATCGGGACTTTGGATGTACCCGTATTTGACCCCATCCGCCCTTACTTATTTACCACGCACATGGCATCTTGGCGATCCTTCTTCGAAGACCCCTTGCCTTGGGAGTCCATACGTAATTCACTCGTAATTTTGACTTTACACCATGTCTTGTTTGTGACTGTTGCCTTGTTTGCATTTAACCGAAAAGATATCACCGTCTAATGAAATATATCCTTTTATTACTTTTCCCTTTGGCGATTCAAGCCCAAAATCCAGCGCAAACATTTAAGCGTTTGGTTCAAAAATTCAATCAAGTCAAAAGCTATGAGGTGATGGCGACGATTAAACCTCAAATTCCCTTGATTCGTATTTTACCCGTAAAGGCCAATATTCATTTTAGCTACCCAAGCAACTTCCAGGTTAAGTCGGCGGGTATTTCGATTCTTCCCAAAAACGGATTTTCAGAACTCCCTTTGTTATTCAGCAAGCCTGATGATTTCACTGCCATCGCCTCTGGAACAGAAAATAATTTGGAGATTATTACCCTATTACCGACTCAGAATGATGCCAACATTATTTTGGCTAAAATTTGGGTGGATGCTAGTACATTATTGGTTATGAAATCCCAAATTACCAGTAGGAGCAACGGAACAATCACCTGTGAATTTGACTACAACCAGGAAAAATCATGGGGGCTCCCATCCCACATGAAATTCGTGATGGATGTCAATAAGTTTAAAATTCCCAAAGGTTTGGCGACCGATATAAACCGAACAAGCCGTCCCAATGAAACGGAAGGAAAATCGAAAAAGGGCAGCATTGATGTGTATTTTAGCAAATACAAAGTGAATTAAATTGGACAATTGGTCTAGCTTTTTTAACTTGTTGATTGTTTGGTCCAAACTAGCAATCTTATGCAATCAATGAATTTACCTTGGGTGGAAAGCCCTTTCTTCCAACAAATACTGGCAACCAAAAAGTTAAGTGCCGCAGATGCTTCCTTAGCGAAAGAATACAATGAACAGGGCTATGTGGTTATCAAAAACGTGTTCAGCGAGGAATTGATTGACCAGATTATTCAAGATATGCAGGAAAAAGGGTTTAACCCTGATTACCCGATTGAAACCTTCCGTAATGATATTCGTATCCAGGATCTTTGGGAGAAGTCGGAGCCTGTCAAGCAAATGGCCGCACATCCCGAAATTATCAAAACGCTGGAAATGCTCTATGACCGCGAGGTTATTCCCTTCCAAACGTTGAATTTCAAGGTTGGGTCCCAACAAAAAGCACACTCCGACACGATGCATTTTAGTTCTTTGCCTGCCCGCTACATGTGCGGAGTTTGGGTGGCATTGGAAGACATCACGGAGGACAATGGACCTTTGTTTTACTACCCGGGTTCGCACAGAACACCTGAATACAACTTTAGTCATTTCAAGAATACGGTCGAAGACACCACCTACGATAATTACCCAGAATACGAGACATTCATGGAAGAATTAATGGAGGCTTCACCTTTTCAAAAGGTTAAATTCTTAGCTAAAAAAGGAGATGCCTTGATTTGGTCATCCAACATCATCCATGGAGGAAGTGCCGTGAACGACCCGAATTCGACTCGATTCTCACAGGTAACACACTACTATTTCAAGGATTGCGTTTATTATACGCCCATGCTTTCCAACATGGTGACGCATGAATTATTCATCCGTCGGTTTTTAACCAACATCCGCACAGGTGAAGCTGTTAATAATTCGTGGAATGGACTAAAAACCGATTTATTACGCACTCGAAACTTTCTGTATACGATCAATAATCACATCAAATTACCTAAAGTAATGCGTTGGATTGCAGCTAAATTGAAATAGCATGTACCTCGATGAGATTTGCGAATATTGCTTATCGCTACCGAACGTAGAAGAAACACAACCATTTGGCCCAGACCATATCGTATACAAGGTTAAAGGGAAGATGTTTTTGTTGGTGGGAATCGAAGAAACTCCCATTCGTTTCAATGTCAAATGCAATCCCGAACGTGCGATTCAACTCCGAGAAGACTTCCCACATGCCGTATTACCCGGCTGGCACATGAATAAGAAACATTGGAACACGGTCGTGATGGGTGAAGGACTCAGTCGCGTACAGTGCGAAGAAATGATTCGCCATTCGTATGAATTAGTTGCGAAATAAATTGTAGGGACGCGATACTTCGCGTCCAATTCCCAAATGGTAGAGACGCGATACTTCGCGTCTGAATCCCAAATGGTAGAGACGCGATACGTCGCGTCTATTTATTTTTTAGACGCGACGTATCGCGACTCGACAAAACCAGAACGAGTCCCATAAGAAAGTTGGTAATTTCCTCCACGTGCACACAAACCCTTGCAATTCCGCTCCCTCCGCGCTAGCTTTGGCAAACCTCCAAGGATTGCCAAAGCTTAATGGGGAATTATAGCTATGAAGAGATACATCTTATTTTACTTAATCATTCCATTTTTCAGCATTGCGCAACAACCCGCTGAAACCATTCAACGCTTTTTTGATGCCTATTCAGCAGGAAATAAAGCAGGCATGCAAGATGCAATTAGCCCCGATTTCAAGCTCGTTGAAAACGGCGAAATTTGGACGATTGATACACTTATCAATCGAATGGCCAAAGGGAGATCCGCCGACTTCAAGCGTATCAATCAATTCGAAATTATAGAAAGCCATGTTGACAAAAACAGTGCGCACGTGTTCTACAAAAACCGGGCGCTGATTCACGCCATGGGTCGGGACCGTCAAGTAAACTGGTTAGAAACCGCGTATTTCATTAAACAAAAGGGGCAATGGAAAATGTCCAACATGCATTCCTCTATCGATGCAGCCTTTCAAACAAACTGGGAATTGAGTGGTTTTAAAAAAGTTGACGCCGAAAATCCCATCATGAAACCGGATATTCAGGCTAGATTTTTCTGTCCTATTCAGAAAAAATCCATCGGCTGGGAAAATAAGAATGTCCTGAACCCCACGGCATTAGTCTTTCAGGGTAAAATCCATTTGCTATACCGCGCCCAAGATTCTTTAGGTACCTCACGCATCGGCTTGGCGATATCGGAAGATGGAATCCATTTTAAGAAACAGGCCACTCCAATTCTCGCACCCAGCGAAGATGCATTCAAACAATATGAATGGCAAGGTGGCATCGAAGATCCACGCGTCATCGAGACCGAAGATGGTCAATTCTTACTGACCTACACGTCCTATGACGGCAAAACGGCCAGGCTTTGTTCTGCCATATCGAACGACTTACAACATTGGGAAAAATTAGGACCCATGCTCGCCAGTCCTAAATACATCAACCTATGGTCCAAATCCGGAGCAATCGTGGGGAAGGAGATTAACAGTCGGGTCATCGCCCAAAAAATCGATGGCTTTTATTGGATGTATTTTGGTGACACCGACTTATTCATGGCTAAATCCACCGATTTACGCCATTGGGAAGTTTGCGAAAATGCAGAAAATCAAGTCAAAATATCGGTACTTCAACCGCGCAGCGGCTATTTTGACTCTCGTTTAGTTGAACCTGGCCCCTATGCACTCATGCGTCCTGAGGGAATCCTTTTGATTTACAACAGCAGCAATGCTGCCAATTTCAATGACACTAAATTTCCCAAATTTACCTATGCTGCAGGGCAAGCGCTTTTTGATGCAAGCAAACCCTATCGACTAATTAACCGCAGCAAACAGGCCTTTATTTGGCCCGACAAAGATTACGAGCGCGTAGGGGAAGTCAACGAAGTTTGCTTTGTGGAAGGCCTTGTGCATTTTAAAGGCAAGTGGTTTATGTATTATGGAACAGCAGATTCGAAAATCGCAGTAGCGGTAAAAATGTAGAGACGCGATACCTCGCGTCTAAAAAACTCAAAAAGACGCGAAGTTTCGCGTCTCTACAAAAAAGAAAAAACATGATCCTCGGAATCCACCACATCGCTATTATCTGCTCAAATTACGAAGTATCCAAACACTTCTACACCCAAAAACTGGGCTTCAAAGTTATCCGTGAAGTCTACCGAGAAGCCCGCAATTCATACAAATTAGACCTGGAAGTCAATGGATTATACCAAATCGAGCTCTTCTCATTCCCAAATCCACCAGCTAGAACCTCCCGACCGGAAGCTGCAGGTTTACGCCATTTGGCATTTTCAGTAGATGATTTAGACGCGATGGTCGATGCATTAAATCGGCAAAATATTACATCCGAACCCATCCGAATCGATGAATTTACAGGAAAACGATTTACTTTTATAGCAGATCCCGACGATCTACCCATTGAATTTTACGAGAAATGAATCGAATCGACAAGAAACCCCTCGCAGATTTAGGTTATGGCTTTGTTACAGCCGAATTCCTGCAAACGGGTTCCAATGAATACCTATACCGCAATACGAACATTCAACAAGCTGATTATCGGCAGTTAAGCGCCCGGGAAATCAGCATCCTGGAGGCCAACCTAAATGAGGCCGAAAACTGGAAAGACATTTGGGTAAAAGAGGGCTTCAACCCGTATCTCGTAAAGAATTGTCGCTTTTTTGGGTTAATTCGAATTGGAATACTCGAGTCATGCTACCTTGAATTCAAGAACCTACGCATGCCCGTAGGAATTTATAATTCCACCATCATATCGAGTGATTTTGGAGACAATGTAGCCATCGATCGCGTCAATCTCCTCTCCCATTTTCAGATTGGAAACGAAGTCATGATCCTACAGGTCAATGAATTAGCGACCACCCCGACTGCCAAATTTGGTAATGGTATCGTCAAAGATGGAGAAGCAGAACGCATACGTATTTGGTTGGAATTAGGCAATGAAAATGGCGGTCGGAAGGTCATTCCATTCATCGGAATGCGTCCGGCAGATGCGTTTTTATGGACACAGGATCGTGATGACAAAGCTTTGCAAGCCGGTTATTTCAAACTAACCCAACAAGAATTTTCGACGCACCGAGGCTATTATGGGCAAATCGGAGACCGAACAGTCATCAAAAATACGGGCATCATCAAAGATGTCAATATGGGTTCGGATACGTATATCAAGGGCGCGAACAAACTCAAAAACCTAACCATCATTTCCTATCCGCACGCCTCCACGCAAATTGGAGAAGGCTGTGAAATCGTGAACGGAATTATTCATGAGGGTTGCCGTATATTCTACGGAGTCAAAGCGGTGCGTTTTATTTTGGCAGCACATAGTCAATTGAAATACGGTGCTCGGTTGATCAATTCCTTTTTGGGAAGTAATTCGACCATTTCGTGTTGCGAGGTTTTGAATGCACTTATCTTTCCCGCGCACGAACAACACCACAACAATTCTTTCCTCTGTGCCGCGATCATTCATGGCCAAAGTAATATGGCGGCAGGTGCAACACTAGGCTCAAATCATAACTCACGTGGCGCCGATGGCGAGTTACAAGCAGGTAGAGGATTTTGGCCCGGCTTATCCGTGGCGCTGAAACACAATTCAAAATTTGCAGCCTTCAACCTCATATCAAAAGGTAATTATCCCGCAGAGATTCACAATCCCATTCCATTTTCATTGCTCGGTAATGACGATGCGTCTGGCGGTTTATTGATTATCGCAGGATATTGGTTCCAATACAACATGTATGCCATCGCGCGGAATGCCTGGAAATTTGCGGCACGTGATCAACGCATAGAGAAAAACATGTTGTTGGAGTTCGACTATTTAGCCCCCGACACCGTGAGCGAGATGTTGCACGCCCGAGAACTATTCTGCCAATGGGTAGGAGACGCGCTTGGAAAAGACGCTGCGGCAGGAAAAGCCTGGTTAGAGAACCCAGCTAATGCAAACGAAAACTTAGAAGTTTGGGCAACAGGGATTGAAAACTCCAAACGCAAGACTCGCGTAGCGAAAATACATCGTGCTTACCAGATTTTTGGAGACTTATTGCAATACCATGCCGCGAAGGAATGGATTTCAACTTGTAACCGCAATCCAGAACAAAAGCCTATTGAGCTATTGAATAAGACCCTTGCGAACGCGACGGCTATTCAGACCTGGGATAATATTGGGGGGCAACTCATCCCCTCGGGCGCAGTGGTTGATTTGAAAAATTCGATTAAAAACGGTCGCATGAAGACGTGGTCAGAAGTGCATCATTTCTACGAAAAACAAGCAGACTTATATCCCGAACAAAAATTTGAGAACGCCCTAAATGGACTCTTGAAAGTTCAGCCAGATGCCATCGAAAATATTCCAACTTGGTTAAATAAAGCGGTGGCTACCTCGCGTTTCTTAACCGAAGGCATCGAAAAATCGCGGTCGAAGGATTACCAAGATCCATTCCGTTTGGCGATGTTCGGCAATGCCCAAGAACTCGAGGCGGTGATCGGCGATCTGAATGACAACGAGTTCATTCAGCAGTCGAAGGTGAATCAACAAGTTTTTGAGGAGAAAATTAAAGGCTTATTGTAGAGACGCGATAGCCTCTTTGGCAATCCTTCCAGGTTTGCCAAAGTTTGAGACGCGATACCTCGCGTCTTAAAAAATAAGAGACGCGAGGTATCGCGTCTCTACAACACATAAAAAAGGCCCCAAGCATCGCTTGGGGCCTAAAACTTTGGCAAAGCTTCGAGCTTTGCCAAAGAAAAAAGATTAAGGCTTATTCGAATCTACCTTCAAACGTTCCTCACGATTCGCGATTTCCCAAGCCATGTAGAACACCAAACGTCCTACTTTTTGCACCTGATCAAATTCGATTTTCTCTACATCATCACCCGGCTCGTGATAATCCTCATGAACTCCATTGAAGAAGAAAGCGACTGGAATACCATGCTTAGCAAAGTTATAATGGTCTGAGCGGTAATAGAAACGGTTCGGATCATTTGGATCATTAAAACGGAAATCCAATTCCAAACCTACGTGTTTCTTATTTTGATCAACCAAAATCTCACGCAAAGACGATGATAATTTATCAGAACCAATCTCATAAATATAATCCGGCTTGCCCATGTGCTCCTCATCGTAACGACCGGTCATGTCCGTATTCAAATCACAAACGGTATTTGCCAATGGAAATAAAGGATGGTTTGAATACCACTCCGAGCCCAACAAGCCTTTTTCTTCACCCGTTACCGTCATAAATAAAATGCTCCGACGGGGTCTTTTACCTTCCGCGGCAGCCTTACCAAATGCCTCCGCTAATTCCATCACCGTTACCGTACCAGAACCATCATCATTTGCACCGTTGTTAATCTTGCCATCAAACGAAATACCGATGTGATCGTAATGCGCAGTCAAAATCACCACTTCTTCTTTCTTGTCGGTACCTTCCAAATAACCCACCACGTTATACGTATCAACGGGTTTCTCCGTGCGTTCGATTGTCAAGCTGATTGGCGAAGATTTAAACTTCGAAGGCATTGATTTTTTTGCAGCAGCAACTGAGGCCTTGTAAGCCAATAAATCCGCTTCAGTTGTTCCCAACAATTCCGCTGCCATGGCAGCGGAAATCATTAATACGGGCGCTTCATTTGGTGAAGCCGCAACATCCGCAAAAACCATGCGCTCATTTCCAAAACGTTGCATCATGACCTGACGCTGACGCAATTGGTTACCGAAATCTTTCTCCGACTTATCCGAAATCAAAATCAAACCTTTCGCTCCCAAAGCTTGCGAACGCTTTAACTTTTCCTTCCAGCCATCGCCTTTTCCAAAAACCGATGGATCTTTGGTGCCCGATAAAACATAATTTCCTTGAGCGTCTTTCGCTTCGCCCTCGAAGGCCAACACATATTTTCCCTTTGCTGATAATTTATCATAATCCGTAAATCCAGCTTGTTGGACCCCGAATCCCGCAAACACGACAGGAAGCTTTGAATTCGCGGCCACGGGAACCAAGGCATTCGCCATGAATTGGCCTAAATAATCATAGGATTTCCCCTTGATGGATAAGGCAACTTTCGACCAAGAACGATTGACTAAATCGACTTTTTGGAAATAAGAACCGTTCACAGGTGCTAGACCCGATTTCTTAAAATGATCTGCAATGTAGTTAGCTGCTACTTTTTGCTCCGCAGAACCGGTATTACGGCCTTTCAAGCTGTCAGAAGCAATAAAAGTAAGGTGTTTTTTCAAATCCTCCGCCTTGATCGTATAGGCATACGGGACGGGATTTGACTGAGCAAAAGCTCCAAATGGAATAATTTTAGCGAGTAAAATTAGCGCTAAAACATAGATTGTTGATTTTTTCATCGATTAAAACAAATTAAAGGAAAGCGAAGTTAAGGAATCAAAAATAAATCGCTAAAAAAACATTACTTTTGTGGCGATTTTCAATCCCAAATTCAGACGAATTTTATGACCCCTAATTTCAAATACCGGGAAGATTTTTCATTGCGTCATAACAATGTTGAACCTGCCGACGTATCCGCCATGTTGAAGGAAATCGGTGTTGCCGATTTAAATACACTCATCAATCAGACTGTTCCTGAAAAAATTCGTTTGGCACAAGGCCTTCGCCTGCCTGCTCCGAAAACAGAGTTTGAATTCTTACGGGATTTCAAACAAATCATGGGACAAAACAAAATCTTCAAAAGCCACATCGGCCTAGGGTATTTTGATACCTTCACGCCTACGGTGATTTTGCGTAATATTTTGGAAAATCCTTCTTGGTACACGGCCTACACGCCATATCAAGCAGAAATCGCACAAGGTCGTTTGGAAATGTTATTGAACTACCAAACGATGATCATCGATCTAACAGGCATGGAACTTGCGAACGCCTCCCTTTTAGATGAAGGAACTGCTGCCGCGGAAGCCATGACGATGCTCTATGGCCAGCGCCCAGCTGAACGCGCAAATGCGGAAACACTTTTCGTTTCGTCGCTTTGCCTTCCGCAAACCATCGATTTATTGATAACACGTGCAGAACCGATCGGCATCGAAATTGAAGTAGGAGATCATACCAAAATTGACTTAACAGATCCTAAATATTACGGAATCGTTTTACAATACCCTGCGGCAAACGGTGAGGTATTTGATTACGCTGCTTTCGTAAGTGCTGCCAAAGAACAAAATCTACAAATCGTCGTTGCGGCAGATTTATTAGCCTTGACTTTGTTGACGCCTCCAGGTGAATGGGGAGCCGATGTCGTTGTGGGAAGTTCGCAACGTTTTGGTGTACAGATGGGATTCGGTGGTCCACATGCCGCTTTCTTTGCAACAAAAGAAAAATACAAGCGTAGCATTCCAGGTCGTATCATCGGAGTTTCCGTAGATGCTGAAGGAAATCGTGCACTTCGCATGGCGCTTCAAACACGTGAGCAACATATTCGTCGCGAGAAAGCAACTTCGAATATCTGTACAGCACAAGTATTGTTGTCGATCATGGCAGCGGCTTATTCAATCTACCACGGACCCGAAGGCTTAAAGAAAATTGCTTCACGCGTTTATGGATTAACGGAATTGTTGGCAGCTGGTTTGAAAAAATTGGGCTACAGCTTAGAAAACTCACAACACTTCGACACCTTAACGGTAATCACGGGTTCTCAAACGGAGGAAATTCGCGAATACGCAGAGGAGTCAGCGCGTAATTTTAGATACTATAAAAACGATGCAAATAAGTTAAGCATCGCCTTAGATGAGACAACATCAGAAGATGATGTGATTGAGATTTTGGCATTTTTCCAACGTGCTCAGGGCCAACGCATCTTAGGAGATGAATTGACTGTTGCTTGGGACATTCCAGCATCGTTAACCCGTACGTCGGCTTTCATGTCGCATGACGTGTTCAATCGCTATCATTCAGAACATGGCATGTTGCGTTATTTGAAGTCATTAGAATCCAAAGATTTATCGATGGTTCATTCGATGATTTCCTTGGGTTCATGTACCATGAAATTGAATGCGACGACCGAAATGATTCCGGTGACATGGCCTGAAATGGGCAAAATGCATCCATTTGCACCGGCGTTTCAGACACGTGGGTACCAACAAATGATTACGGAATTAAGCGCTTGGCTATGTGAAATCACAGGTTTTGCGGCGATGTCGATGCAACCGAACTCAGGTGCACAAGGCGAATATGCGGGCTTAATGGTCATTCGCGCTTACCATGCATCACGCGGAAATTCACATCGGAACATCGCGCTTATTCCATCATCAGCACACGGTACGAATCCAGCTTCTGCAGTTATGGCAGGTATGAAGGTGATCGTAACTCCTTGTGATGAAAATGGAAATATTGATGTGGCGGCATTACGTGCCAAAGCTGAAGAGCATAAAGATGATTTGGCATGCTTAATGGTTACTTATCCAAGTACGCATGGCGTGTTCGAAGAGAGCATCATTGATATTTGTGCCATGATTCATGAGTTTGGTGGTCAAGTATACATGGATGGTGCAAATATGAACGCGCAGGTAGGTTTAACCTCTCCAGCACGCATTGGCGCCGACGTATGTCATTTGAACTTACATAAGACCTTTTGTATTCCACACGGAGGCGGTGGCCCAGGGATGGGACCTATCGGTGTGGCACCGCAATTGGTACCATTCTTACCCGGTCACGTCATCACAGATTCGGTAGAAGCACCCGCACACGGCGCCGTTTCGGCAGCACCAGTAGGTTCAGCTTCTATCTTGGCTATCTCATACGCCTACATCGCAATGATGGGTGGGGAAGGCTTAACGATGGCTACTAAAACAGCGATCTTAAATGCGAACTATATCAAAGCCCGTTTAGAAAAAGAATTCCCAATCTTATACACAGGCTCGCAAGGGCGTTGTGCACATGAGATGATTGTGGATTGCCGACCGTTCAAAATTTCTGCGGCTGTAGAAGCGGAGGACATCGCGAAACGTTTGATGGATTACGGATTCCACGCACCTACCCTTTCTTTCCCAGTAGCTGGTACCTTGATGATCGAGCCAACTGAGTCCGAGAGCAAAGAGGAATTAGATCGCTTCTGCGACGCCTTGTTAAGCATTCGTGCGGAGATTCGCGCGATTGAAGAAGGCCGCGTAGAAAAGACAAATAACTTATTGAAGAACGCACCACATACCCAAAGTCGTGTGTTGGTTGCCGACTGGGATAAAGTCTACACACGCGAGGAAGCTGTATTCCCGCTTCCTTATGTGAAAGCCAATAAATTCTGGCCAGCAGTATCACGTATTGATTCAGCATTTGGTGACCGTAACTTGGTTTGCGCATGCGAACCGACTTCGAGTTACGCATCCTAAAATCAATTCATTGAATATGTTAATCCCCCTGGCGAACCCAGGGGGATTTTTACTGATATTTTATTTAGTATGCTTGCATAACATTTTGTTTTTTCTTTATATTTACTGCGTTAGACTTAGCTGAGCTGAAAGACCTCATCAATCAAGTCTGAAAAACACCTCAAAATTATTAACATGAATCGTTCCATTAAACGCGTAGCCATCCTTGGCTCTGGAATTATGGGCTCTCGCATCGCCTGTCATTTCGCAAACATTGGCGTTCAGGTATTGCTTTTGGACATTGCTCCCAAAGAACT
>JACCDI011070324.1_pt1 | contig 22705 bp, 24 predicted proteins | sample 7442791 | NCBI WGS metagenome assembly JACCDI01 (sample SAMN15323434, study PRJNA562643) | freshwater metagenome | isolation source: river surface water | place: USA:Blue River Watershed | collected 2017-08-15
CCTGTCATTCCTGTGTTTTCTGTCAAACCCTGTCATTCCTGTGTTTTCTGTCAAACCCTGTCATTCCTTGTAAAAGCTTGGTTTTTGAATAGAATTGTGAGAAAAAGATTTTACCTTTTTGAGAAAGATGATTAAAAATCGAAATAAAATTATTTCGATTCGAGGGAAAATTTTAAAAAATATTTTTAATGCCATACTCTAACATCTCCAGAATGTTTGAACTGAATTTTAGGTTCCTTGCCAGTTATTTTTTCCAGTCTCTTTCTACGCCAAAAATGTTCATTCACAATGTTTTCTATGTTTTGGGAATTTAACGGTAGTTTATCGTTATACAATTTTATGAAATCTATAGACAGATGAGGTTTTTCTGACACACCTTTCCAGTAGTCTGGTGAAAGTTCCATGGATACTTTTTTCAGAATATCTTTACTATATCTCTGAGAAGGTAAAGGAAGACTCTCATAACATTTTCCAAACTCATATGGAGTCAGAGTTTCGATAGGTTTCTTGAGAATATCTTTACATTCATCACCCATTTTTTTGTCAATAATGGGGGTTTCAAAAGAAAGAAATTTTAATTTTAGTTCGAATAGTTTGTCCATTTTGTAAAGAATTAAATCTTTCCAAAAAAATCATTTTTTAAAATGTTGGAAATTATGGGGAAATGTGGGAAATAATAGAAATTTACAGGAATCACATGAATTCACAGAGTTTCACATGAATTCACAGAGTTTCACATGAATTCACAGAGTTTCACATGAATTCACAGAGTTTCACATGAATTCACAGGGATTTACAGAGTTTCACAGAAATTTATGGAAACATTTTTCGAAAACAAAATATTAATAACTGGTGGAAAATGTTGGAGAAAGACATTTTATGTATTTTTCTACGGGAATCTTTTTCTTTTTAAAAATATCTATTTTGTAATATAACCTTCCGACAACAATCTTCCAATCCCATGGTTTGTTCGGGAATTCTTTCAACCATTTCTCACAATCTCCACAAAGAATGTTTGATATTTTTTTCCAATCCCAATTAAAGTCAGGAAATTTTTTAACAATGTCAACGGTTAGATGGATATTTTCTGACATTTTTTCCAATTCCAGTTTTTTGGGTTTGATATTTTTGATACGACATCTTTAAAGGAATCATCTTTCAATATTTCCTTCATGAATTTTTCGTTTCGGTAAAGAGAATAATAATCCCAGTCAGCCGAATTATATTTTCGAAAAAAATACTTGCTAATATTTTCATTACAAGATATCTTGCTCCAATTCACTGTCTTGTTTGGATTTTTTTCGAAAATTTTCTCTATGTTTTCACAGGAAGGATCATTGATATATAACAGAGAATCCCAGTCCCAATGTTTGTGAGAATATTTTAGAGCAAGATTAATCTTGTTTTTCTTTATTGACAATTTTTCAAAATCCCAAGGTTTATCTATATATTTTTCTAAAAAGGCTTCGGAATAAATATCTGATATAAATGATAGACGAGACCAGTTCCAAGGTTTATCTATATATTTTTCTATAAACTCTTGTGTTAGATTTCTGTTGAGAGATATTTTGTCCCAATCCCATTCAGAAATATTTTTTCCATCTTTTATTACTGGATTTTCAATATATTTTTCAATAACATCCAAACTTGTGTTTATATTATACCCAAAGTCTGAAAAGTTCCATGGAATATTGGGGTAAAGAAATACATGTTCCACATTTAGATTGGAATTTATTCCGAACAAGTTTAACGACCATCTTGCGTAATATTTTTGGGAAAACTTGAGTATAACTTCTATAGTCGTGTAATAATTATGGGAAATACCCCAGAAATTTTTATCTTCCAATCTTGAATTTTGAAATGTACCAATTGTTCGGATACTTTTATCTATGATTGTTTCTATAAATTCTATAGAAATGTTTGGGTTCCAACAGACTTCGAAAAAATTCGTTGTTTCACTTAGAGCCGCTTCAATTTTTTTGGATTGAAACAGGCGTTTATAAAAATGTGAGAGTTCCATTTTATTTTTCAAAATGGAACTTAAAAAAAAATCACTTCATATGTATGGAATGTTATAGTGTCTAAAAGAATTTAACAGAAAGAATATATCTCTCGTCCAGTTGAATATTCCATTTTAGAGATATCTATCCATTCGAGTTTTTTCCACAAAAATTTAGCTTTCGAATCTCTTCCATCCAAACTCGCTTTTATATTTCGGTGGCTATCACATGTATATTTTTCAGCAGTTCCAATACCTTCAAAAAAATTTATAAATTTTCCGTTATTTGAACTTACTTGTGCAACAGCACCCTCGAAATACTTCCTTTCCCTATTTAGTTCTAAATTTTCCAAACCATTATGGAACGGTAAATTATTTTTGTGTATAATTTCATACTTTAAAATATCAAAAAAATCCAAAAATTTAACATTCCTATTTCCTATACTATATAATACATCGTTTTTTCGAAAAGCGTAATATATCAGAGAATCTACGGGAAGGTTGTGAATATTATTTAATTTAACATATTTTTGAAGTTTGTGTATTTCCATTTTAACTTGTGTGTCTCCCTGTAATATATCTCCATTCGAACAGAAGGTATATCCCTCGAATTCTGGGATTGTTTCAGTTAATGGCGGCGCCACAAAAATTTCTGTTTTTTTGTAACTATAAAAATCTCTCTCAGGTATAACATCGAGATTTATTACTCTTATATCCTTACTATTTCCATTTCTTGCTACAATGATATATCCATGTCTCAATTTTTCAAACTTTTCAGGTTCAAATATTTGCAACAGATTTCTTCGGATATCTGGATATTTTATACCACCAAATTTTCTGAAATTTTTATTGTCGTTTGGTGTTATAATTCCTACATATGTCATAAATTCGGCATTTTCAGATATCCATCCTTTTGGTACAGGTTTCCAACGAACCGAACCTATAGAAAATTCCACATTTCCGTATTTTTCGTCCAATTTTTTGGAACAAATTGCACATTCCCTCCTCATGAAATCCCCAAATCTCTGAGTTTTTTCTGTTAAACACTGACATATAAATTTACATATATTTCTATCAACTGATAATAATCGACAATTTCGTTTATAAAAAACATAATTCTTGTATCTGGAGAAAGAAAATGGGTTAGGTTCCTCATCTCTCAGATATTTGGGTTGTTTTAACTTGGTTCTCGCTCGAATAATTTTATCAGCATCTATCAAGTCATGTTCCATTTTCTGTTCTCTATCAAATTTTATCTCTTTTTTATTCACAGCTTCTACTTTTTTGAAAAATTCCAAAAATTCAGCCTCTTCATCTTTTATTGTTGGACTTTCGTAGTTTCTGATAATATTTTTTTCCATTTCGATTTTCTCTTTTGTTTCATATCTTGTTAATGGACCTGTAGGAATTCGTATCAAACTTCTCACTCTGTATTCTTTTGTGTATAACAATTCTTTTCCGTTTAGAACAGCCAAACGCACATCGTATCCGTTACGGAGACATGCCGCGATTTTCGTTATATTTCTTTCATAATGGTAGTCCAAGGTTGATGGAGATTTCACTTCAATAATCAAATTTTCAGATTTGATGTAAAAATCTGGGTTATATCTAGCTATCTTTTTTGTGTACGGATTTCGATATTTTATAGATGGAATATTATCTATTTCTATATCCTCCGGTTTGTATGTTTTCTGCAAAATTTCTAAATATTGAGGTTCATATCCCTGAACGAAATGGGCCTTTCCATCATTTGTCTCATATATCTTTGTTCTATCCAAATTAGCTTTCATTTTGTTTACAACTTTTGGATTGTGCATGGGATTTATATACCCGGTTTTTCCGTAATATGTTATGGCCGATTTTTGAGATTCAAATTTTCTGTCTCTACCATTAGTTCGACATACACTACAAGGACCAAGATTTTGATTTATACGGTTATTGAAATCTGATTTTGACAAGTCTGTTATCTCATGACCTTTGGGGCATAGATAAGGAACGACACCTTTTGATACATTACCGTTGAAATCTTCCTCTTTGTATAACAAGAAACATCCATGTTCTTTATAAAATTTCTGTATTTCCTGAAAAGATAGAGTTCTTCCGTCTCCTTTACATGCTTTACAGAAGGGAGCCTTTTTATAAACATTCATATTTTTATAGAATACATGTCCGTTTTCACACATGAGCTCGTATTCATATGTATGAAAATTTCTTTTTTCTAAAAATATGTATGGGTCGCAAAAATATCCCATGAATTCGAAATTTTCAAGTATTAAAGACGGAGGTATTTTTGCTATATATTTGTAATACTCGCAATGAAAATTTCTACATACGGTTTCTTTTTCGTAAAATTTAGAAAAAAAATTTTCTTGTTCAAAACCGCACTTACATTTAAATCCCAGTATCGATTTTCTATTATCTTCTATAACATAATTAATAGTTTCGACATTTTCAAAATTTTTTGCTAAAAATATTAGTTCATCGTGTGAATATTTTTTTCTCGAAGAATAAAAATCGCAATTTTTGTTTCTACAAAATTTTGGATTGAGTTTTTTTAGAGATTGAATATCGCAGCAGTTATAAAACCCACACGAACATTCAAATTTTATATTATTCCCGTCTTTTTCTATAAATTTTCCTTTGGCAAGTTTGCTATTGTAAGTAGTCATTTCCATTTTTATGTAAAAATAGAAATCCTTTAAATCATTTTTAAACCTTTGTAAAAACATACTGGCATAAATAAAAATATACGCGCTTACAAAACGGGAAATCCTAGCGCGCCGCCACTCACGCGGATTATGTTGTTATTGACAACAGTCGTGATAAATCTATAGGACTGGGCGTAGTTTTGCCCACTTCCAGTAGGACCAGTTCCAGCAACACCAGTTTGGGCAGCAGCCGACGCAGCTGGTAGAATGCTGACGTTGGTAAGCTTTCCGTAGTTGGTGGAACCTTTAGGGTCAAGACTGACAAAGTCCAGAGAATAGGAATACATGTGATAACCAGTTTCCAGAGGAATAACTGGAGCATGATACCAAGGCTGCATGAGAGAAAAGTAGTCAGAGCCCATATTCTGAAGACGAGCAGTGTTCTCATAAGTAAGGCCAGTAATAGAAATAGGATCAGCAGCACCAGAAGGAGCAAAGTTGACAGTGCTTGCACCAGGTACTGGAGATGCCGCGGTATAGTTGGACCAGCTCGAAGCGCAAGTATAGTTGCGAACGGCAAAGAACATTACTTTGATAGCGTGAGAGAATCGCAGGTCATAGCTGGGGTTAAAGTTCTGATTGTTAGCGAATTGCTGAATAGGCGCAGTCTGAACCTGTTCAATCAGAATATTACGAGGAGCACAACCCATACGCTTGCGTTCATCACTGGAGACAATCGCGTAGTTAGCCCAAGTCTGAACATTGTTGTTAAGAGTAGGGAATGCTCCACCAACAAGGTCAGAAGCAAGAGGCTGAACGGAAGGATTGCCAGCAACCGGAATAGCTGGAACGTTGTCAAGAATGAGCAAAAAGTTCGCTTGTTGAAACGTGTAGGTGATTCGCATTTCGTTATAGGGAAGAGCGGCAGTTGGAAGAGCAACACCGCTATCACGAGAAAAGAAGAATGGCAGAGGAAGGTTCAGAGTTGCAGCTGGGATAGGAGTAGTGGAAGGGTAAGGGTTCGTCAGACTGTCAACATCACCAATCATGTTCTTGTAGCCGTTCAGCTTTCCTGCGGGAGTAGTAAAAGCGGCCCAAAAGTCTAGATGGTAGTTGTCAAAGCGAGCAGCAACAAGGTCGTTAAAAGTGACGGCGCACTCAACTACAAGGTTGTGCATTAGATTGCGAGTCCAACGAAGACGTCCGTTAGCTCCGAACTGGTTGGTAGATGCGAGTTGAACGGAGGGAAGATTTACACGAAGCCATGCGTAAAGAAGGTAATCTCCAGCACGAGAGATATTTACAGAGTGGTCTTGACCGAAATCAGCAGTACCGTTGCTGCGAGAGAGAAGAACTGGAACTTGTGTGAACCAAGTAGCCTTGCGAGTTTCACGAACAAAGTAAGCAGTTGCGTTCTCTCCTCCATATAAATACTTTTCCAATTCGTCAAAGGTTGCCAAGTCAATAAATCCAGAGGTAATATTAGAAGTTGAAGCCATTTTATTATAGGGGGAGAAAATAAATTTTTAAAAAAATAAAAAAATTATTTGGGTTGAAAATTTATTTTTTGGAAAAATACTTGTACTTACAGAATGATAACGAATTTCTCCAAGTGATTTTTCTATTTTCTTTCGCTAAACAGAAAATATGGAAAAAGCTGTTATTACAATACAGAGATATTTTCGAGGGTATTTAATCAGACGAAACCGACTTCCAACATTTCTGTATATTATCCAAAAATATTTAGGAAAAAAATTATCCAAAAAATTATCCAAGAAATCAACAAAAAAACAATCAGAAAATACTGATGGTAGAATAAATTCAATTTTTGACGAAGAACAAATTTCGGCATTATTATTGAAAAAGTTTAAACAACGAATTCGTATAGAAAAAGTCCGTCATTGGTTTGATATCCGTATAAAAGATTATCGTTATGGATGGCTTCCAGTGAATATAAAATCTACAACAACTGAGACTCGTGATAATACTGGGAATTTGGCAATGCTTGTTTATTCTCTGATAAATAGCAATCTCCATCTGGACAAATCATATTCAAATGGAGAAATGAGTAAAATATTGATGGAATCGTTAATTGACAGAAAATATTCACATAATTCGAAAAAAGATTACTATTTTCTGGTTCTAAACAAGAAAAAATTTAATGTTATCATTAATAGTCTGAAAGGTTTAAGTGTCATTCACGCGAATAATAATAATCTTCCATTTCAAATAAAATGGAAGGATAATCAAGAATTTAAATACACAAAAATAACAATAATAATACGAAATCTGATAACTATTTTATGTAAACCGAAATTAACATGGAAAGAAGAATTTCTATTCAACATTCGGAAATTAAACAGTCTTTCAATTGGCTCTGTCCAATTTTGAATCTACCATTATTTCTAAAATTTTTTTGAAAGTTTTCAGAATTTAACAGTTTTTTAACAGCTTTTAAATTTATTGTTTCTTTTTTCGGAATCATTAACAGTAATCCTCCCCCAAAATATTCAACCTTTCCTACAAACGCTATTTTGGGTTGTCGGGTTAAAGTATGAACAAATATACAAGGTTTTCCCAGATTTTTCGTTATCGCTTTTACATTTCGAAGAGCTCCCCATTCAAACCAGTTCGTCTCGTTAAATTTCCGTATTCGTCTGGCCAATAATTCCTGTTTATTTTCCAACAGATAATTATCCACTTCCTGATTATTACTAGGAAATTTTTTAATCAAAATATATTTATCGAAAGCTGTTTTTCCGTTTCTAACCGAAATATTTCCATATTTCTCGTTTTTAAACACACTTTCCTTTCCCGAAACCATACCAACATAAATATCAAAAAAATTTGAGACGGAATATTGAACGCTTTTTCTTTTTTCGGTTATTAATCCCTTGTGAAATACCAGTTTTGTATTCACCCCATTAAGGCATACATACCTCAACCGAATTCCTTTCACATATCTGAATATACATACACTTACGGTCGCATTTTTAAACAGATTTTCGTTGTCAAAATACTGAAAGTCTGTGAAACTTCCCATAGATACCATTTTTTCAACCACTTTTCTGGAACTGGAAGTTTTTCCGAAAGTGGAAGGAACAATAAATATGAGTTCTCCAAAAGGTTCCAGTAAATCCAGACATTTCTCTATAAATAATAGATATAAGTTGGTTCCTTGATATTTCACATACGGAGGATTCCCAATAATAGTTTCAAATCGTAAGGTTAGATTAATTGTTAAAAAATTTTCGTTTATTACTGTCTCCCCAGATATATTTTCCAATTCCTTGTCAATCTCTATCAAAACCCATTTCGTGATTATTTTTCGGTTTATATACCTCACTAGATGACCTTGACCACATGATGGTTCAAGAATCGTCTTTGGTTTATTTCTAATCAGTCTAAACAGACATTTCTGAAGTTTTTTATCCTCTGTGAAAAATTGACCGAGTTTTTTTATTTTTCCTAAATCTTTTTGCAACATTTTTATTTGAGATACCAAACCATAAAATCATTTTAAAATGATTTTTTATATTTTTCCAAAAAACTACGAAATGACCAGTGAAATTCATGTATACAATGTGATAGAAAAACCCACCTCTTGTGATTATGTCTCTCGTTACTACAAAATGTTGTTTGTTCATGTGATGGGTCGAGAAAAAGAGTTATACAAGTATCTCGAAAAAAATAACTGGAGAAATCCCAATGGTTTAAAAATTCCGAACGATTTTCTGTTAAAACATATAGAAAAACCTTGGAATTTTCATCATCTGAGTTCTAACCCATTTTTAGATTTAAAAATCGTGGAAGAATTTCCAACAAAAGGTTGGATTTTTGGATATTTCCATGAAAATGTTAATTTCAATTGGGAATTCTTTTCCAAATTTTCTGACAAACAATGGAATCTTTTTGAATTATCGTCAAGAGTCGATTTTCCGTTAAAATTCTTGACGATAATTCAAAAAGATATCTATAATTGGAAAATGTTATCTCAACGTTCCAATATTCCTTTGAAAATTCTGTTCGAATTCGCGAATCAATGGGATTACAGAGAATTACAATTTCGTAATAATATACCTCTCATTTTTCTTGAAAAAACTGTTTACAAAAACTGGGATTTTTCCGAACTATCTGGAAGTCCATTGATAACTCCAGAATTTGTAATGAAATATCCAAAAAAGGATTGGGTTCTTGCAGATATATGTCGAAACTATCCTGAATATAAAAATGAACTCCTGAATTTTTTTCGAAATGAGTTAGATTGTGAGTATGGCGATGTGTGGAGGGAATGGGATAATGCGATGATGGAAGATTTCGGTATCGATTATACTACTCGAAATAACTGTGTATTATTGTTGGAAAATGAGCGAGAAATTTCGTTCAGAGATTGGAGAGATAGTTTATAACTGGTTTTTATATTTTCTGAATTTCTGTCAAACCCTGTCAAACCCTGTCATTCCTTGAGAATTTCTGTCAAACCCTGTCATTCCTTGAGAATTTCTGTAAAACCCTGTCATTCCATGTGAATTTCTGTAAAACCCTGTCATTCCATGTGAATTTCTGTAAAACCCTGTCATTCCTTGTGAATTTCTGTAAAATCCTGTCATTCCTTGTGAATTTCTGTAAAATCCTGTCATTCCTTGAGAATTTCTGTAGACCATGTGAATTTCTGTAGACCATGTGAATTTCTGTAGACCATGTGAATTTCTCTAGGTCATAGATTTTCTGTAGACCATGTGAATTTCTGTTATTCGTGTGAATTTCTGTAGACCATGTGAATTTCTGTTATTCCTGTTATTTCTGTAGACCATGTGAATTTCTATGATTTCCCTGTAAGTCCCTGCGAATTTCTCTAGGTCATAGATTTTCTGTAATTTCTAGAAATTAAAAATAAAAAATTTTTAATTTCCTTTCAAACTTTCGAAAAAATTTCTTACAAAAAATCTCGTTATTGTTCGAAACGATTTTTTAAAAAAATTTTTTTAATAGAAAATGATTTCTCAATATTACACACGGTTATTTGAAAGGGATATTATACCATCAAGTTTTTCCTATTGGAAAAAATTATCGAAAAATAATAAAATAACACCATTTATATTACTTGCACACTCTGATAAACCTTGGGATTGGTTAGAATTATCAAAAAATAAAAATCTAACGATAGATGTTGTTATATTTTTATCCGACAAACCTTGGGATTGGTATTATATTTCAAAATTATATTTTCCGTTCGAATTAGTGTTAAAATTTCCGAATAAAAATTGGAACTGGTGTCATCTGTCATCGAAAAAAGATGTAAACTTGAATATTGTGAGAAAATTATCGGACAAAGATTGGGATTGGCATCATGATATTTCTCGTGACAAAAACCTTACACCAGAAATGGTTATTGAATTTCCAGATAAAGATTGGGATTGGAATCACTTATCTGGGAAAATAGACTTTGTTGAGAAATTATTGGTTCTTTTTCCTAATAAAGAATGGAACTGGATAGTTCTGTCAATGCTTCCAGTATCTAGGAATATTTTGGATAAAATTTTAGAACCGAAAAACTTGTTCTCAGGTATAATGACCAATGTTTCTTATAACCCAAATATTAATCTAGAGTTTGTTCTGAAATATCCACAGTTGGAATGGGAATGGGCAAATATAACAAACATATCTCTGGAGAATATTTTGAAAAATTTGAAAACCTTTGAAAAAGTTAATCGAAAATTTTGGACAAATTTATCAGGACACAGAGATTTGACGTTAGAAATTATAGAGAAATATTCGAATAAACCTTGGGATTGGTATGCAGTATCTGAAAACACGAATATAAGGAATATACCAAGATTATTGAAATTTACCAATATATATCACATTGATTTTGATGTTATCGTTCCTTTTGATTACCACCTTTCTTTTTAAGAGTAATAGTCTCGAACCGAGTTTTAGTTTTATATTTCTGAAATATTTCTGATGGAACTGTTTCTTTCGATATATATTCTCGAGTAATTTTTCGTCTAACACAGGAAAAGTCGTCGTTCTCAAGGATTTCCTTGCCACTTTTATTCATCTCGCTGTTAATGGCTTTTTTGTACTCATCCACCCTTTTGGTTAAAATAGATATTTTTTCACGGTCTCTATCCCATTTGTAAAGAATTTTTGAAATATTCATTGTTTAGTATATTTCAAAAAAGTTTAAATTTCTATTTCTTTATCTAAAAAATTGTCATATATTTTGTCGCTTATTATTCCAACTGTTATTCCAAATAGAAAACATGCCAGAAAGTGGTTCATTTAATTCTCGAAATGATTTTTATAAAAAAAATCATTTTGAAAAATGAATACTGTTAAAATAACGGAAAGAATTTTTTTACCAAACAGATTTATAGATTTTAATATACGAAATATTGTAGAAAAAAAAGTTATTGAGAAATTTACCAACCATTCCAGTATCAATTATGGATTTATCTCAAAAGTTAAAGGTGTTAGTCTCATATGTAATAGGTGTATTCATTTTGGAGGTATAGAGTTTATTGTTCAAATAGAGATCGAAAGATTTCTGCCAGTTGTTGGAACTATATATACTGGTCAAGTCGTGAGTATTGACCCATCTTTTATTTCTGTGAAAATAACAGAAAATATTTTCATAATAATTACTGATAAAAAGATGGGAAAATTTAAATATGATGCAACATTCCAAAATTTTTCTCGTATGAAAACTAACGGAAAGTTCGTTAAAATTGAGATGGATTCCACGGTAAACGTGGAACTTCAGGAATTTCGAATAAGAAACGGTGGAATCAAAGCCATAGGAATTTTAGTTTAAACAAAAACGCCGTCAAATAAATGACAGCTGTCATAAATAAAACCGAGATGTTAGAAATGCTTAAAACCCAACTTTTAAGTTTTTTTGATGAGTTGATAGAAACTATACCGTCGGAAACTGACTTTGTGGTTTTTCGTGTCTCGATAGAAAATAGAATTTCTGTAGAAACTATAATGAATTACATTGTTAAAAATCTCTGTCCTCTATCAGAAATGATAAAAACAAAAAATCCAGTATTTTTTGGGTTGAGAAATATTCTGTTTGAATTATTGGAAAATTATTCGAGAAATATCTTTCAAGAAATATGGGAATCTAACAAGCTTGACTCGGAAGACAAGAAAATAATATGGGAATGGTTTGAATCTTTGGTTCTACTGGGAGAGCGATACAAAAAAACTTTTTCACGCTAAACCTAAAAATATTTTTTCTTATAAAGATGGATTCACAAAAGGAAGAATTTTGCGCTCCATGTATAGCTGGTATAGCTGCCATGTCTGGGGCTGGTTCAAGCATGACTATGAGAAAAAACAGTAAATTGTTTTGGATAACTCTGATTATAACAGTTATCGCAATTATATTTCTTGTGTATAGTATCTGGTTTTCTGGAGAGTGTGGAAAATGTTCAAGGGGCTGAGATTTTACAAAATGATTTTTTTTATTTTTTATTTCGTTACAAAAATGTCTAACGAAAAAGTTCTAACACTAACGAAACATAAAAAGACTGGAATTATCTATCACAAGGAAACTGGAATCGTATTTGAAGGTCAGTTTGCATGTGGAGTAATGAAAGATGAAAAGGTTAGTCCTCTAACTTCAAGTGCGAGGGAAACTTGTGAGAAAAACGGCTGGAAAATAAAAGACGACACTGGTTCTGCTGTGAAAAAGTCTGGAAGCGAATCAGAGGAGGAAAAGCCAGTCAAGAAAACGGCCGAAAAGAAACCTGTGCCTAAACCCCAACCAAAGAAACACGAGTCTGAAAGTGAGTCTGAGGAGGAAAAGCCGGTCAAGAAAACGGCCGAAAAGAAACCTTCCGTTAAACCTTCTCCCAAAAAGTCTGAAAGTGAATCAGAGGAGGATGAAAAACCTGTCAAAAAAACTCCCGAAAAGAAACCTGTGCCTAAACCCCAACCAAAGAAACAGGAGTCTGAAAGCGAGTCTGAGGAAACCACAAAGAAACCTCCAGTCAAACCTTCTCCTAAAAAGTCTGAAAGCGAATCAGAGGAGGAGGAAAAGCCCGTCAAGAAACCTGCCGAAAAGAAACCTGTGCCCAAACCTTCTCCAAAAGAGGAGTCTGAAAGCGAATCCGAGGAAAGTGAATCCGATGGGAAAAAGAAACTGGAAACCAAAGACAAGAACTCAACCGTCAAGACCCAGTCCTTTGAAAGGAATACTGTTCTAACAGAAATTCGAACTCATCTTACCCAAATTTCTGAGCTCTTGCAAAAGCTTTCCTAAAAATGGATAACAACTATTCGAAAAAATGATTTAACTATTCGAAAAAATGATTTTAAAAAAATTATACATTTTAACAAAAATGTATAGATATCAATTGGATAATATTTTTGGAGAAGTTATTTCAGCATTTTGTTCAGAACCTCTCGCAAAAGAGATAACAGCCAGTTGGAAAAAAAGAAGGGAAATAAACGACCTTCTTAAAAAGGAACCAAAAACTGTAAAGGCTGTTTGCAAACCTTCCAACATGTACATCAAGTTCTGTCAAGATAACAGAGATTTGGTGAAATCCCAAAATCCAACAATGACATCCATGGAAATAACTAAAGAGTTATCAAAAAGATGGAAAAATATTGATAAAAAACTGAAAAGTGAATATAAAGCTGTATACGAACAAGAAATGAAAGAATATAAAGAAAAAACTGAAAAACCTAAAAAGTTTCCGTCATCCTTTGTAGTTTTCTGTAACGAAAAAAGAAAAAATATTTCTGTTGAAAACCCAAAACTCAAACCAACCGAAATAACTATAAAATTGACAGAAATATGGAACACGCTGTCAAAAGAGGAAAAGGAAAAATACAAGAGTATTGTTGATTTGGAAAAAATAAAATTCAAGAAAACTCTGAGAAAGGCAAGAGAAAATTTTGAGTTAGAAGAACTGGAGGAAACCCCAAATATAACTGCTGAAGAGTTGAGTAAAAAGTGGCAAGAATTATCAGAAAAAGACAAGCTATCCTTTTTTTAATCATTTTTTTAATCATTTTTTAATCACTTTTTTAATAAAACTGTGAATCGGTCAGTGTTATTCACACGATATCCAAGTATCTTTTTTCTTGCATCTGGATTTTCTCCAACATTTATTTCTTCCACATTTAGGTTTGAGAAATTTTCTGAGACATACAGAATAAAGTTGTCGACTGTGATTTCTGGATTCTTTTCAGAGTTTTCAAATAAAGACCTATAACCAATGTTTATTCCTTGAGTTTCCCATATTTCTGCTATTTCATATGCTTTTTCAATGGTATCGGTGTTTTGAGCAATATACACACTTTCTTGGAATTTTAAAAAGAAAGGTTCATCCTGAGAAAATACTAGACTTCCATTTTGAGTCTTTTCTGTTAATTTGGTATAAATTAACATTTTTCGGTTATTTTCAAGGATCCATTTATACAGAGAATCGTCTCCCTGAAGTATTAACTGGTCGTTACGAGTATCAAAATCTGTTATATCTAGATAGTAATTAGGAATTCCTGTCAGAGACTCATATTCTGTTAGTTTTTTCAAATTTCGATTTCCATATAGCTCTATAACATATTTGAGTCTTTTTACCATTTCTGTAGACTCCATTAGCATTTTGTCATTCTCAAACAGTCCACAGTCCGTCGTGAAATTTTTTGGAATATTATTACTGTCTATTTTTCCAATAACAGTTTTTTCTGTAAAAAATTTTTCTATAGTTTTTCTACTAAATTTTTTATTTCCATTTTTTAAATACCGTGAAAAGAACCAAAAAGTATATTCAGTTATATATCTGGCAATTTTACGTTTCATGTCAAAATCTGTTAGAAATGACTTGTCAAATTCCTTGGATTCCTGTATACGAATAGAAACTGAAACATTTCCTATTTGGGATTTAACAGTTTCAACCCTACCATTCTCATTTTTTTCTATCAATATATCATCTCCGTTATACTTTGTTATAATTTTTATAGCATTTTCTATAGTCTCAGTTTTATTGGAAAACATGTCTAATTCTGGAACTGGAAGAGGATTCATGGGAGATGTCTCTAAAACTGTGTTATCTTTCAATAAAACTGCTCTCGTCTTGCCAAAAGAATCTATATATTGTGCAACAACATCTCTGAGAGGAAAATTCACAGGTTCAAGAAAATTTGTCAATATATAATAGCTTGTATAGTTTTCAAAGAACATTTTACAGAGTTTTCCCATTGGCGAGTTTATTGAAAAAATTTTTTCTCCATCTGTTCCAATAATCTCATAGACTGGGTAGTGGACTTTACTCCAATTTTCATATAAAATAACACACCTGTCGTAATTTCTGTGATAATAACCATGCGTAAATTTGGGTATAACTATCTCAAATTTTTCTCGGTCATCGCGAAACACGTATACATGGGTTTCATAAAAGGTAGTTAAAAGTTGACAAAAATATTCATAGTAAAGTATTCCAGATTCAAACATTTTTTTTATTTGACGACCAGTAAAGTTATATAAATGCTGTTTCGCATAATGGACATGTCTCAATGACGGAGTTTCTGTTGATGATACGGCATATTTTACACATTCCACCAGACTATCCGTATCTACTGGATGAATTCCAAACCGAAGAATATCAGAAATATTTCCCATGTCAAAAAACAGAGATAGTTGTTTCGAAATAACGCCCTTGTTTCCCTGAAGCAATACCTTGTTAGATATCAGAGTTTTTCCAACTCCCTTCTTTACCTGTTTCGTTTTACCGTCGTAATATTCCTGAATGTATTCTGAGTTATTTTTAGAATTGCTTGTTATTTGTGGGTCCTTGAAACAGCATGGAAGAAAAGGTGCAGATGATGAGAGTTTGCTCGCCTGAAGTCCTATATGAGTATAACCGTTTTCGTTGTTTATACATGTATAGTAATTTTGATTTTTGCCATCACTTTCATATATTATTCCATCTTGTGGAATATCCCGAGGAAATTTCAGATATGATTTTCCTTTATTATAGCTATAATTTACACTGGGGTCTTTAACCTCTCCTTCATAGTAAGATATGGCTCTTGCCTTTGGACACTGACGGGCATGACCTTTTGGACGAGCCGTTTCATTCATTTTTTCAGATACTTGTTTAACTTCCCTTTCTTCCGGAAGGCCAAAATATTCGTCATTCAGGTAATCTCTGTAAATTTCCACAACTGAATCGTAATCATTCACATACAACTGAATAAAACGAGCGAAAAGTTTCTGAAAAATTTCAACAGACTTTTTGTTGTTTGCAGAAATACCGTTAATCTGAATGTATGGTTCTCCTTCTGGAAAAAGTTTAGGGTCAGTATTTCTTAGTTCTGGAGACCTTCTGTCAACGTATTTCTGAAGAATAGACGCTTTTATCAAACCTGTGGAAGGATGGGAAAAATGTATCAGAATCCAAGGTTGGCCACCATTTTCCTCTTTTTTTCTCTTTGTAGCTTTCACAGACTCATCAATATTCATGAATTCAGAAAAAAAAGGATCATTCATAACCATGTCTGAAAAAACATAGATATCAATGAAACTTGACGGATAAAACATAAAATTGGCTTTTATAGATGTTTCAGTTATTTTGTATTCGGATCTAAACAGCGGTGAAACTTGAAGAGCTCCATCTATAAAAGACTGTCTGTCAAAATTGGGTTTATCTGTGTCTAGTTCCATAAACACAGAAATGGTATCTTTACCAGAAATGGTATCTTTACCAGAGATGGTATCTCTACCCAAATTGCTCCCTTCTGGATGAATACTAACACGAATATCTACATACTTGCCATATTTATTCATGGTTTTATACAGCAAATAGGGAATTTCCTCAAGAGCTAAATCATTATCAAATTTTAACTCATCAATATCTATTACTTTCAGGGATGTTAAAATTTTCCAATAATCCCTACAATTGCATATGGGAGATTGGGAATTAAGAACAATACTGTTAAAAATCTCTAGTATAGATGCTGTCTCTTTAAATTCCAGTTCGAGAGCAACCCGAGTTATTATCATTCCTGTAAAGGTTGGATATTTTTCAATAGAAACAATCTTTTTGGAAGATTCTATAAATTTATTTGACTGCCACTTGTTATTAGTTATCTCGGTTTGTATATTATCGATATTGGTTTCATGTTTGACATGTAGTTCTTTGCGCCTCGCCTCAATATTTTTGGCCATTTCCTTGCTAATATTTTTTCTATATGCTAGCCAATAGGGAAAGGTTTCTTTGGTTGTTTTATTCAACGGAAAATCTGGGTTTGAAATAAGCGGTAATAAATTTTCCACGACTGGGGTTTTGGGGTTTTCCATGTTTAGTTTCAACAATTCTGGAATAGTTTTCAGAAAAGCTGCAATACGAATTTTAATAGTTTTCACATTATCGAAAAAAAATGTGGGAATTTCAAACATTCTATTTTTCGATTCTTGGGAGTCCTGTATATTCTCTATAACTGTTATTACAGAATTTTCAAATTCCATTTATTTGAAAATTTTTTTATTTTTAAATTCCGGCTGATTGTCTCAGAGCCTGTTCACTTCTATCTCCGTTGTGAGTTCCAATAATACGGCCATCAGCAAATACAAGAATCGTTGGAAAGCCATTTGCGCCCATTTGTCTTGCAAGAACATCCCCTTGTCTATCCTTGTTAGTTGCGTCTATGGCCAGAAAGTTGTATGGATGTTGCCTTGCAAGTGCTTCATAAGTTCCCTTTAGCTGTTTACAGTAGCCGCACCATGGAGCATAAACAACAATAACTCCTCGGTGTTTCAGCTTATTTAGGTCATCCACGTCAAGATGTAATACGTTCGTATATTTGTCCATTTTTTATTTTAAGAAAAAAATTTTTATAAAAAATTATAAAATGCAAACAACCCAACCATCTCAACAATCCCAAAATCTGGAAACTCTCAAAACTAATATTCCTATAATTCTATCAGAAACTCCGTTAGGCCCCGATAATCTTTATACAGTTGTTATTAAATTAATGCAGATTTCTGAGAAACTTCCCAATCTCACAGGGCTTCAGAGGCGTGAGTTAGTTATAACAGCTCTCACAGAGTATGTGGGAACTAATTCGGAACAGCAAGGTCTGTTAGCTCTACTGCCTTCGTTGATAGATAAGAGTATTGCTATCGAAAAAGGTCTAATTATTATACAAGCAATGGATGCAGTTGCTACATGCTGTTTTGGGTTGATGAGTAAAACAAAAAAATAATGTTTCGTTTGATAAAATGATGTTTCATTTAATAAAATGATTTTTTAATGGTTATTTTAAAAAATAAATGATTCACTCTCAATGGTACAAACGACTCTTTCAAAAAAAGCGAAATTATTTTTCAAATAAAATTTTGTCAGAACTTCCATTAGGACAGAGAGAATATGTCTGTGAACTTTTTACGTATGAATTCTCAGTTAAACATAATGTTCCGATTATTTACAGTAGTTCAAATATTTCTGTTGAAATGCTGAGGAAAAAATCGAAAGAAAAATATTTTTCGACCTCATTCATCTATTCGAATCCAAACTTTATTGAATATTTAATAGACCATCCCAATTTTCCGAAAGAATTAGACATGAATTCTTTTATTCTTTTTATTTTACACAATAGTTTTTGGATAGATTTAACAAGCTTATCCGACCTTTATGCAAGAATATTTAAACATCTGAAATTTTCGGTTATTGAGAAAATATTTCCCAGTTTAGTTCCAGAAAATTATCAAGAAACTTTCAACCACTTATCCAACATACGAAGATTCATATGTCAAAATCCTTGTGTTCCTTCAGATTTTCTGTTAAAAAATCTTGACCGACTTAATCCAATATATGTCATCGAACATCCGTCTATTGAAGAAAACGAGATGAAAATTTTAGAAAAAAAATATACACACGCTAAAATGTATGCCCGTTATAACCCAAATATTTCAAACGGAAATTTACCGATAACGGGGAACACATATGATAGGTTCCACGAATACCTTGAATACCACCAACCTGAAATTCCTATTTGATGAAACATTCCATAAAAGTCTGAGAAATATGTTTATCGTCTGAGAGCAATGGTTTAAAAATATTCGAAAGTGATTTTTTAATAAGAATATTAAAAAAGTAATGATTTACTCTCATTGGTATAAACGGTTATTTGTTATTAACGAACTGGAAAAAATAATTCAAAAATTTCCGAATGAACTCTCAATGGTTTATATAACTGACAACCCAAACTTGACATGGGAAATAACACAGAAATATTCTCTGTTAAAAAGACCCAAATTTTCTCTGATTATATTTTCTCGAAATCCAAATATTACATCTGAAATGGTATCAGCAAACAGAGGTCTGTCATGGGATGTCGGTAATATTCATCGCAATCCTAACATAATACTCGAATTACTGTTAAATCCTTCCTTTCCTAGTGATTGTCTGTATAAACAGGATTTGGATGGAAAAATTTATCATTATTATAAACCATTGCAAGATTTCTGGAAAAAATGGAAATTAAATTTTTTGAATTTTTCCCTTTATAATTTTACCGAATCTATTCTTGCGTATTTGCCTTTCGAAAAAATAGAACCAATATTTTTAGAAATACAAGATTCTATTTCTTTAACAAAAAACACAGAAATTCCCGTCAAATTTTTAATTCGAAACATGAAAACATCTTTTTGTGAATATTCAGCGATAACATTTGAGGATTTATTAAATGAAATCGAGGAAAAGAATAAACCAATGATTTCTGGAATGTTGTTATCTCTAAACCCAAATATAACTCCAACCATTGTTAAAAATAACCCGCATATTCCATTTGTAAAACATTTTCTCTGTTCAAACCCAAATTTTCCAGTTAGATTTCAACAAGAATTGGCTATGGATGATGCTTCATCATATAACGGACATACCTGTTTCAACCCAAATCTAACCTTGAAAATGATTCAGAAAAATATCACTCTTGTTTGTTGGGATAGTATATCGTCTAATAGTTTTTGGTATGAATTGCCGTTAAAAATGGGTGTGTAAAATTTTTCATATTATGAAAAATTACGAATTTTCTGTTTATTCCAGTTATCTCTAACCGAGTTATCTCTAACCGAGTTATCTCTATTCCAGTTATATCCCAAAATCATTCACCTCGCTGATAAATCTACCCATCGAAATTTGGATATATTCGCCATTTCTTGGGATATCGTCTAGAATTTCTATTTCGCGATAAAGCTGTGCAAGAACACCTCCAATATCCCTGTTATGAACAATAGTTGTCATTTCATCAAATAATAATGCTACCATACCATCCTCAGTTAGTCGGTCAAACACATAATCTTCAAACTCTTGAATTTCCAATCTTTCATACGGAAATTCATCTGGTAGTTCGTCTTCGTCGTAACAATACAAGTCTATACCAGTGGGTAGTTTCATCAGCATGCTAAATGATTGATGCCTTGAGAGGTAAACATGTTTGTTTTCAAATACTAAATATTCCATCATATCCCCAGCCTCTTGAATGTTTTCTATAGTCATTGTGAAATGTTATATATTTCACAAAAAAATCATTTTAACAGACTATGCTCTCCTTTACTGTATTATTTCCAATTTTATGAGAGATATCTATAAATTCCTGAATGTCCTCTATTTGTTGATGCCACTCGGCTGGTTCTTCACTAAACACAGAGTATTCAACGTCTGGATGTAAACGAGCAAGTATATCATTTACTTGATTTTGTGAAACAGACACATAAACACCATCATCAGCATTTGGATTATAACCTATCAGAATATTAACACTATTTTCCATGTTTTCTGTTATTTTTTGTTATTTTTCGAAAAAATCATTTTAATCTGTTATCTCTGTTATCTCAGTTATCTCTGTTATCTCTGTTATCTCTGTTATCTCAGTTATCTCAGTTATCTCTGTTATCTCTGTTATCTCTGTTATCTCTGTTATCTCTGTTATCTCTGTTATCTCTGTTATCTCAGTTTAAATAACAGAGCTAAAATAACTCAAAACCTTATTCTTACTGGTCGAGGATTCATGTCAATATTACCTTCACTCATGTCAGCAGCCAAAATTCTCCGAAAACGATCTGTAGAAAAAACCATTGTTCCATCTTGAATTGATCTGATAGCTCTTTGAATTGGTTCTGGCTTTCTAGTAATATCTTCATACATTTCTGTTATTTTCTCGGTGTTGAATTCCATTAACATACCAGTATGCAGATTTCTGTTTTTATTAAAGTTTTGGACAAGTTTCCGAATAACATAGGACTCTTGGCGAGGTAGAGAATAAATTAACAATAAAGGATGACCTCGATAGACATGGATATGACCATAGAAAATTCTATTCGGATTTTCAAAGACCTCCGGAATAAACTCCATGTATAAAAAATACAGGCGAACCAAATCAAGAAAATGTCCCCTACCTACATTTTCCTGTCCTTCTCGTGGTTCTTCAACAACAAACATCCGAAGCCTTGGATCTTCAATTAAAAGCATCTCAAAGTCTCGAATTCTTATACGAGCATAATGATTTCCGAGAGATAAATATCTCCAACGTATGATAGGTTCTACATGTTCATTTACATAATCAATAAATTCATCAATATCCATTTCTATGTCTTCTTCCCTAGGTTCTTCCCCGACATGATAAAAATTCTCATCATCGTCATTTTCTGGAAGGTCCTCTAATATACCATCCACATGTTCTTCAGGTACCCTTATATACCTACCATTGTAAGAAATATACACCAACCTATCGGGATCCAAGTCATCGTCATCACGAATAAGGTCATCATTCCTGTCATTCCCACCAATTCCCATACGTTTTTTATTACGATTTTTCTGACCACCCATTTATTTTATTTAAAAATAAAATAAAAATCATTTTATTTTTGAAACCTTTTATTGACTTCATACGGAACTTCTTCCACATTCCCGTATGTATTCATAAATTCTTCAAGAGTTAGTTCCCGAGCATTTGCCACCGCATGCAACACACGTAATGGATGTCTTCCATTATACATTCTTACCATTTGTCGGTAATTAACTGGATATAACGGACCTTCACGGTCTTCATTCACACGGTTATATCGAGAAACTACTTTATTGATGACATATTCATGTTCTCGTGGAAGAGCCAAAAGTAAATAATTTAAAATGTTGAAATTTCCCAGAACTTCCTGTAGAAAAAAAATTTTGTCAGGATTTTCCTCAAAAACACGTAAAATCATTGGTAATTCTCGATTCCTTACAAATTCCCGAACATATCGAATAAAATGTTCCACAGAAACTTGCCTTTGACCGTCAAGAGGTAAACGGCCAATGTTATAGTTATACCCAAGAGGCAAGTCATCTAACACATCTTGCAGCTCTTCCTCGGGAATGTCAATGTAATGATTTTCGAACGATAGAAACACGTATCCTTGTTTCTCTTCATCTTCTTCATCTAACATCCCCATTCTTTGTCTATTTCCATTTTTTCTATTACTATTTCTACTACGGTTTTTGTAACCACTCATTTTTTATTTAAAAAAATAAAAAATATCTTTTTATCTTACCGGACACTGACCACCAGCACACTCAAATTGCGTCACATCCTCATCAACATACGTGACTCCCCGCAGGTCTTTAATAACCGAACACTTGCTTGCCATTTCCTCATACTGTTCCTTTGTGATAGCTTCCAGAGGTGCTTGTGCAAACCCATGATCGCTGTGTAATAGAAAACTTACACTCTTTATAGAATTGTTGTAATTTTTTCTCAACCATTCCTTGATTTCAGGTAATTCGTGTTTGCGATAATATACCGTCACAGAAACTGCGTTATCTGACCACACTGTCTGCATCCACTTTACATTTTCCAATTGTCTGACTGCTGAACAGTTTTCTGCCAATAGTGTTCCTTCTGGAAGTTTTGTGGGAAATGAGATGATTGAAGTTTTCATATCCTGTGACCCATCAAAGTTTTTCACAAACTCTATTGGATAGCCATGGTCTCTTGCTATTTTTACTAACGGAGATTCTGATGAAATTCGAACACGACGTATGTAATCCTGTGCAAATCC
>JACCDI010426223.1_pt1 | contig 22696 bp, 17 predicted proteins | sample 7442791 | NCBI WGS metagenome assembly JACCDI01 (sample SAMN15323434, study PRJNA562643) | freshwater metagenome | isolation source: river surface water | place: USA:Blue River Watershed | collected 2017-08-15
GCAGAGACCTTTTAGATACTACAATAGATGAAAATCCCACAATTGGAAAAAGCTATAAGCATGTTTATACAAAATATAATTTTCCAAATACAACCAATTTTACAATTAAGTTAGTCGCCTATAGTGGAGGTACCTGTTTAAATGATACGGTTCAAAGTATTTCAATCATACCACCACCTTTAAATGTTGCTACTTTATTAACCAAAAACTTTGTATGTAAATTTGATACCCTCCATTTTAATACTGAAATTATGGGAGGGCTACCGCCATTTAATCATATCTGGTCTGTGGATCAATCAGGCTCGGCTAATTTTACAGGCAATATCTTGAACGGTGTTTTAGCAAACAATATTCAAATTTCTTTAAAACTGATTGATCCTAAAATGTGCGAATATGTGTATCAAAACATTATCAATATTCCAGTACGCGATATCCCTGTAGCAATTTTAAAAGCAAAAGATACTGTAGTTTGTAATGGAGATCCAATCACTTTAGTCGGAAATAGTGGAGTTAATCATAGCTGGTATTTAAATGATATAGTTACGCAAACGACTGACTTAATAGATACGTTGACTACATCCCAAAATGGAATTTTTAAATTGGTTGTGAATGATGGCTATTGTAATTCATTGAAGTCTGACCCAGTTTTAATTAAAGCATTGAATATACCTGTTTATACATTAAGCTATAATCCATATAGCTGTATCAAAGGAAATTTAGCCATACGAACCAATGCGAGAGACCAGAATAATGTCCATTTTATTTGGGACTTTGGAGATACTAAAACCTTTCTTCAGGCACAGCCAATTAATCATAGTTATGATAAAGCCGGTAGTTACCTTATAAAATTGTTTGTCAAGAATGATTATTGTCCTAAATATGAATATCAACTACAAGGTGATTCTGTAAGAATTGTTGCACCATTACCAGCATCTAAGTTTACTTTTTTTGTTTTAGCAGATCAAGACACGGTACTCCTTGCCAAAAAAATAGATTCAGGTTATATTGATTATAGATGGGTACCCTCTATAAATCTCTCCAATTCTTCGATTCCTAATCCAATATTTAAATCGAATAGTTCAATAGAGTATACATTAATAAGAACTGACCCAGTAACCGAATGTACAATCAATGATATTTATTATGTTGACGTCTCCAATGCGATTGTAGTTGCTATACCTAAGGCATTTACACCAAATAGAGATAACTTAAATGACCTATTAAAAATTGAATATGGAGCAGGGCTTAAAACATTGAATTATTTTAGGATCTTCAATCGATTTGGTAAAATCGTCTTTCAGACGAATCATTTAAATGACAGTTGGGATGGTAAATTCAATGGCATAGATCAGGAGGTGGATGCTTATACTTATTTAATTGACTATGTTACTTATAAGGATGAACATATTACAAAAACAGGGTCCTTCCTATTATTAAGATAAATGAATCAACTATTCAAAATTATTAGTGGAATTATTTTGCTTTGTTTGGCAGATGGTATACGCGCGCAAACACCTTATTCGTCTCAAAACTTTAATTTAAATAATTTCTTTAATCCTGCAAATTCCGGATTTGGCATCAACAATAAAGTGCAAACTATTTTTAGAACGCAGTATGAAGGGATAGGCAATGCTTACAGAACAATTGGGCTAGCAGCTGATGTTGCACTATTACGTAAAAACAGTTATGATAATAATAATATTTTTGGCATAGGCATTCAAGCAGTATCAGAACAGGTATTAGATGGTGTATTACAGACCAATGCTATTACACTTAGTTTAGCCAATCGGCTTTTTTTAAATGAAGCTAAAACAAGTCATATTGCTTTAGGTATCAGTTCAACCGTTATTACTAGAACAATCGATGCTTCAAAGCTTACGTTTGGAGATCAATTTAATTCAGGTAGGTTGTTTAATGCTACAAGTTTAGAAGCAGTGAATGCTTATCCTAGTAAGTTTTCTTCGAATGTAGGGTTGCTCTATACATTATCTAATGAGGAAACATTTTTTCAATTGGGCGGAAGTTTATTTTATATCAATCGAAGTGTTGCGCAACAAGCATTAGAAAAATTTGAGGAGTCTTATCAAACTTTAGCGCAAATTAATTTTGAAAAAAAGATTTGGGAGGACAATACAATTGCTTTTCATGCAGATTACCAAAATAGATTTGAAACTGAATTTTTTTATACTGGTGCAGTCTTTGGTCTCCCAATTCACATGCAAAAAGAAAATATAGATCGCCTGTACATTGGTTGCTTCTACAGAACAAAAGATGCCACTATACCTTATATTGGTTTAATGTACAGAAAATATAAATTTGGTCTTAGCTATGATATTTATCAATCCAATATGGCTTTGTCTAGCCTAAGACCACATAGTTTTGAATTTACGATTACCACTCATATCAGTCATCGAGTTTCAGATAAGCTAGTTAGTTTGTTTAATTAAAAGAAGCTTAACTTTATTGCATAAAAAAAGGGCCTACGTTTTAATATCGTAGACCCATTTATAACATTTATAATTTACTTAGTTGCTACTGGTAAATCTGAATTAAAAATATCTCTATGGAACATCAATTTTCCATCCACTCTTTTCCAAAGAACTATATATTTTCCTTTGTCAATTTCTGAGCCATCTTTAGCAAATAGCTTATAATTCCCTTCCTCAGTCACATAGTTTTCGTCACCCCAAACTTCTGTAGTATTTAATTTTGCAGCACCAATTCCTGCATTTAGAACTTGAGCGATACTGCTTACCAAAGCAGCTTTACCTTCTACAGAAGGTGCATTTGGATTCATCCATTTTGCATCTGTTGTATAAAGGCTAGCTATACCGATTGAATCAGATTTGCTTACAGCTGTCTCAAAGGCCAAATTTGCTTCGGCTATTTCTTTTTTTGCTGATGCTACATCAAATGCCGGTTTTGGCGCAGATTGACATGCTAATAAGCTGGTGGCAATCAAAGCAGAGAAAATTACTTGTTTCATATTTGTATTTGTTTAAGTACGTAATTAACTCAATTTGAATCCCACAACTGAGAAATTACCTTGTTTTTTTGTTCCTTCTGGTGATTTTGGAACAACATTTCCTTCATTTTGAGAAATTAGCTAGTGGTTACTAAATAAATTCATGGTTCAAATTAAAAACCAACATTATGAAAAAACTATTCCTAAGTTTACTTGTAGCAGCTTCATTTGCTGCTTGTACTAGTACTGAAAAAAAGACTGTTGAAGTTGCTGAACAACCATCCGAAAAAGTTGAGCACATTTATAAGCCTACCTATACCGATAATTTTAAAGTAGGGGATTCAAAAAATGTATTGTTGGCTGAGCAGTTTCACAAGGTATTGTTTGATAAAGACTTCAAAGCAGCAGCAGACATGATCTCTGACACTGCACTTTTTAATAACGAGGACGGAACTACCTTAAAAGGTAAAGCTGCAATTGTGGAATTTATAGAAAAGAGCTTCACGGGGCTTAGTTTTAAGAACTATCAAATTGCTGCTATTTTGCCAGTGGTTGGCGAAAATGGACATCAATGGGTGGATGTATGGGACGAGGCTGATTTAGTTACCCCTGACGGTAAAACACAAAAAGTAAAATGGGTTGATGCATTTAGATTCGAAAATGGGAAAATTGTACATTTTATAGGATTTGGCAAGGTGGTTAAAAACTAATTACATCTAAATTTAAGTTTGGAAAAATACAGAAGAGGCTCCTAGCAATAGGAGCCTCTTTTTTAATTGTACACAAAAATAAGTAGTGAATCTTAATGGATTTACATCCTCACCATTTTAAATTGCTGAACTATTTTGTTGTCGTTTGAAGTTATTTTGATGATATAAGTGCCTGGAGAAAGTCCAGCAAGTGAGACGGTCATACCTGCTGTAAAACCTTGTCTTGAAAATACTTTATTACCCGACGTCATCTCAAACACGTCTAGGTTTAATTTCTGGTATCCTTTAAGTTTAAAGTCAAGATTGACTTGGTTAATGAATGGATTTGGAGCTATTTTTATAAATTCACCATTGCTTAAATGTATAATGTCTGTAACTAAATAATAATAGGAGCTACTCATTGGACTTATACAGCCATTTTGTGTTGTTTTAGCGGTGAAGGATCCCGGTGTAGTTGGTTTCAACTTTTGTGTCGTATCAGAGAGGGCTATTCCGTCTTTATACCAAGTAATACCATTTGCATTAGCAACTAAATTACTCGCAGTGTCGCGAGACAATAAAGGGGCAGGAGGGATTGGAAACTTGACTAAGTTAATTGTATCCGATGAACTTATGCATCCAAGCTTGTCGGTTCTTGTAACAAATAATTTTGTACTATCTGTAAAAGTTTTATTTACCACATTAGTTAAATCAGACTTAGAACCATAATACCATTTGATGGTATCCCCTTGATTGACATTTGTGATAGATAATTTTAATGAATCTCCTGAGCAGAAGGAATAAATATTTGTATTAAATATGGGTTTAATAATGTTGTCACAAAATGTAACTGAGGCTTCATAAAAATTAAAGGCCTCTGTTGTTAAATCGTTACATCCGTCTACATTACAGTTTTTATCAACTCCAAAAAACGTTAATTTGCCATTTAAATAAAAAACCTTCAAAGATCCCATATTCCATAAATTGCCATCTGGAGTAGTTTTCCTGCTAATTTCAATTTCGTTTAGGAGAGGTGTAAATTTCCCATTTTTGTTCATCCAAATTGCCTTATTCAATAATACCTTATTTGTTTTATTTACTACTAAGTGGTTTTCTCTTCCGTGCATTAATATGTCTTGAAATCCATCATTATTAATATCAGCTACTTCAAATTCTCTAAAATTGAAGGAATCTTCAACGCATTCAATTTCTTGAATGGGTGTGAAATTTGCGTTTCCGTCGTTCTTCCATATTTGTATATACCCACCTGGTTTACCAGAAGCAGTTTTCCCTTCAGAAGCAATTGCTAAATCCATAAAGCCATCTTTATTAAAATCTGCAGATTTAATTGATGACGCTCCTTGTTCGGGAATTTGAAACACTCCTAATTCTTTATTTTCTTTTAAAAATTGGTACTTATTAATTTGTGGGTTAAATTGATAAATTGCAAAACTGTATCTAATTGATGCAAATTGAGGAATTGGGTTTTGTCCATAATCAGCTTTAATCAATTCAGGTCTTTTATCACCAATAACATCTGCTAATATTATTGCACCTTGTTGATGATTTCCTTTCCATAAATTATCAAGTTCGGCATCTGAAATAATTTCTTGATTTTCTTCAAAAGTTCCGTCTGATTTTTGAGTAAAGGGAATAAATCCATTCACTCCAACCCACCCTTTTTTATCTGTTCCCATATGCATTCCAACAACATCTATTAGGCCGTCATTGTTCATATCACCTGATGCTACAGAGTGAAAAAATGCCTTATTTTTTGACACTTTTTGCCATCTCAATTTGTCTCCAGTAGTATTCATTACAATAATATCACCAAGGGGCCAAGGTTGTATTGCCTCAGTTCCATGTTGTGCAAAAGCAATTGATCCTTTATTGTCCATAAATGAATAATTTCTGACACCATCTAGTAATAAATCTTTATAATAAGATTCGTAAACCCAATTATTTTGTTTCTTAATAAAATGTAATGAAGGTCCAGGAATTGAATCGTCAGCTGGTATAATTACAAGATGCTCTTTATCGTCAACAGTATATAAAACAATTCCGCATACAGATTGCAAAAGGTTTTTGCCTAGCCTTGAAATTGTTTTATATTCTTTTGGGATACTATCTGTTAAATTGAAATTATGTTTTGATAATTTAATTTGAATTTTATTTTGTGCAATTGTTTTAGAACTGCAAAGCATGATAATTAGTAGAGTCAAAAACTTAATACTATTACTATTTTTAAAAATATTTTTAACTTTCATAATTTATTAAATTAAAAGGATTTTATACAGCTATTTTTATGTTTATTTATACAATTTCTTGTTTGCCTTAATTGCATCATCCCAATTATAGAATATATCCCACCAATTTTCTAAAATCGTATTATTATATGGAACTGTGTTGTTATATCCCGGAATAGATTGCCACCAATAAATAAACCATTTTACTTGAGCGTCATTTGCATAATTTGATTCTCCAACAATATTTGTAGCAATCATTGGAAATGTGTAATTTTTGCCTAACCAGGTATCTACATTTACATCAATAAATGTACCACCTGATGGTTGATAGGATGCAATGTCAGATTTAACAGCTATTTTATTCCCATAATCATAATCTGCTGTTGCATTTGGAGGCCAATGACAGTTTCCAAGTCTAAATTCTTTTTTAGTAGACGTAGGCAGAAATGCATTATTCCAAATCAATTCTCTATCTATATAAGATAATTGTGCTTCAATTTGATGACCTCTATTATGCAAGTCAGTATCGGCTCCTCTGTGCGCATTGAATCCATAAACTACATAAGTTTTTGAATAAATTGGCAAGTCCTTATTGTATCTAGAGCTATTTGATACATCTCCTGTTATAGGACTAGACATGTTTGATTCGGGCATGTTATACCATAAACTTTTGTCTGTAGGATTTGGTTGTTTTAATACAGAAGGATAGCCTTCTTTAGGAAAAGCAGTAAACCATATTTCTTTAACACCTGAATTTTCGACATAATTTTTAATCCCTAATCTTGGAAATAATTTTTCCCAATTGATAATCTGAATAGGATTGCCATCTGGATTAGGTGCATATTCAAGTTCGTAAACATTTATATAAGCAACAACATCAATTGATATATATGGATCAACCTTATTTGTTGCATAATCTCTATATCTAGTTCCTTCTTCAATTACATTTTTTTCAATAATTTTGTCGCCAAATATTTTTGACTTAGCTCTTTCCAATGTTGAGTTATTTATATCATAATACCCGTCTGGAGCTCTAAGCATATCAAGAAATACGCCATCATTTGTTGGTAAATAATTTATAATGACAACAGGAACTGTTACTTTACCTTTCCCTGAAGATTTAAATTTTGAATCAATCGCAATAAATTCAATACTATTCACATACACTTCATCTGTTATTGAAAGATTATTGTATGAAATTTGATTGACTATATTTCCAGATTTTGCTCCAACAATACTTTTATCTGACAACAATGTTATTCCAGAAGTAGATGCCGTTATTTTTACACTATCACTTAAATCAATTGTGCTTCCATCTGAGTATATTCCTTTTACAAGGTATTTATGTTTCTTAGAGATGATTAAGCTATCAATTGGATTTTCAATCTTTAAAGATGTTATAGCCATTTTTTCGAATGTGCAACTTAAATTAATCGATTTTGAAATGACTAAATCTAATGGTGATTTAGAACTTGTGTCATCGCCTGACCATTTTTTAAATTGGAAACCTGCACTTGGTTGCGGGGTTAATCTTACAGTAGTTCCAGAGGTGTAATTTGTAGATGAAGAAGCAATTTTAATGATTTCTTCTTTTACCGTTCCTGAACCAACAATTGTTAAACTAAGAGGATATTGTCTTTTTTCAAATACAGCAGTAATCACTTTGTCTGCATCCATTACAACATTAGCAGGATTAGTTGTACCAGAGTATTCACCAGTCCATTCTTTGAAAATATATTCTGCAGAAGGGGTTGCAAGTATAACGACATTTGAACCCATTGCATATGTGCCCGACTTTGGAGTTACAGAACCACCAACACCTGGTGTTACATTTACGGTTAATTGTTTTTGAGGAATGTCTTTTTTGCAGGATGCAAATAATAGAATAACGCCCAAGGCTAGGATTGCTTTTTTCATAGTTTAAATGTTTTAAACTATCCTTTGGGGGCAATCAAATATAGGATAAAAAGTAACTATATAAAGATAAAACTTGTTCTAGATTGTTTTATAGAAGTATACTTTCAATATTGATACCTTCAAATAAAAATACAGCAGGATTTTTTGGCTATAGAACGATGATGCCAGATGATTATATCACTATGTTCAGTAGTAGAATAAAATCAGGTTTTTTTAATAAGAATTATCGCGCGTGGCAATCTAAATTGATTTTATATAGTAAATGTATTTTGGTGTGCAGAGAGTTTGGGTTTCCCCTTGCCCTCTGCTAATTTAAAATAACTTATTGTTTAATAAAAGGCAATTTAATCACCGAAGGATATTGTTTAGAGTGGTGAATTTTATTCTCCACTACAATACCTCTTGATTCGTCGTAATTATTTCCACCTGTATTCATATTGCGATCGAATCGAGGGAAGTTACTACTTGATACTTCAATTCGAATTTTATGACCTGGTGCAAAGTAATTACTAGTTACCATCGGTGTCAAATCTACTTTGTATACTTTATTTTTCTCCATAAAAACTTCCTTATCGTAGCCTTCTCTATATCGGAGACGCTGAATAGTTTCGTCTAAATTAAAAGCTTTCCCATCAGGGTACACGTCAATTAATTTAATCGTCACGTCGGTATCTAGTCCACTTGAAGAAACAAAAAGAGTAGACTCAATGAATCCTGATATTTCAACTCCATCTTTTAATGCTTCTGATGTATAAACCAAAATATCATTTCTTAATTCCATTTGTGATTGATCAAAACTGCCACCTTGGACTGCATTGCCAGTACAACATACATTCCCTCCATAAGAACCCACTGGATTCATAGGATCATAAGTAAATGCATCTGGTAAATCATTTTTGGGAGGCATTAAAGATAAAGCACCATCTCCATTTCTGCTATTGGCTTTCCCTGCGCTCGCTAAATAGAAATTTTTTATTTCAGTATTTGGTAAAGGGAAGCTTTCTGCTTGTTGCCATTTATTAGCACCCATTGTGTAGTATCTAACGCGTGGTTGTGTTGTTTTAAAATTATTTTCTTGACCCTTTAACAACATATCAAACCAGCCCCAAGTAAGTTCATCGTAGTTTAATCGAGCATCACCTACACTGCGCTCTCCTACAATTGTGTTTTCCGTAGCACGCTTGTATGAGCAGTGTAATACAGGAGCAATTACCAAGTATTGATTGTCTGCAATTTCTTTTGATCTCGCTGCATTTCTTACATGATTGAATAAAGCAATATTTGGCGCAGAAGATACATCATACCAGCTTACAAACCAGTATGATGGCACATCCATTGGCATATTGTCATGATATAACCCTCCTTTAAACCAAGCAGAATCATTTGGTTTTCTAACGGCCATCTTTTCATAAATTCCTTCTGCACCTTGTGCGTTTTTAATGATGTCTTGAACTGGCAAATGTTTTAAACCTTGTGCCCAATCTACCTTAGGCATCTCTGGTCCCATGTCATAAAACTTTTGAATTCTTTGTAAATCCTTTTGCTCAATACCAATTGGTAACCTTGGCGCCATCTTATCATGTTGTGTGCCATATAACCAAGAAGTGAATAACATTTGTTGCGCACCTCCTCGATACCAATTGCCCTGTTCCATAAATTTACCCACTCTACCAACGCCTGCACCAAATCCTTGCGCTACCATTGCGGCTAATGCAGGATGGTTTTGAGAAGCAACAGCCATCTGCCATTCAGCAGTAGAGGAACAACCAACTAAACCAACCTTTCCATTACTCCATGTTTGTTTACTCATCCACTCAAGCGCATCATAGCCGTCTGTGATTGGAGTACCTAAAATATCCCATTCTCCTTCAGAGAAAAATCGACCACGTTCATTCTGAACAACATAAGCATAACCACGACTCACAGCCTGGTAAGCTTCTTCTAAAGTACGCGAAGTCATTTTGCCATCTACCCAAGTGTTGAAATTATAGGGTGTACGAGAAAAAACAATCGGGTATTTGCCATCCCCTTTAGGTCGATAAATATCAGTTGCTAAGCGAATGCCATCTCGCATAGGCATCATTACTTTTTGATCTATCACTGCAATAGAATCTAACTTGCGATAAATCAGCAATGTGTCTTGTGCAGTAATAGGTGCTGAAATTAAAATGCTTGCAAATAAACTAATAGCGCTTAGTATTTTTTTCATATGTTTTACGTTAGGTAATACCAATTTACATCATTTATCTAGAAAGACTATATAAAAATCTATTATATATTGTGATGACTCATTTTCTTTTTGAATTGTCCAACTTGGCAAAAAAATGCTACTTATGCATAACAAATAAAAAGGGCCTATGCATTTTTTCATAGACCCTGGGTTGCTATTTAAAAGTAAGGTAGTATCTATTCATCTGCGGCATAAAATTTTCTATACAATTGACCAGTTATATATACTGCATTGTAGTCTTTATTTTTTTTAGCCCATGCTTTGAATTTTGGATGATCATGAATTAACTTATACTCTTCTTCGGAATTCCAATGACCAATGGTACAATTTCTGTAAGTACTTGTAGTGTCTGAAGTAGCAAGTTTAAAATAACTATAGTAATTCTTTGGGAAACCCATTTCTGTCATAATAGTATTTATTTCCTTTAAACTAGCAATATAGTTTTTTTCCATTGCCGCATCTTTAACGTCGTAAAAATGTACTGAGTTGATTGCTTTTTGTGCATTCGTGCTTAAAACAATTGAACCGAGCATAAGTAAAAAGATAATTTTTTTCATAATTTGTAGTTGTTTAGAAGTACAAATAAACCTTATTAAGATATTTTCCTTTTCTATATTGACTATTTATTTGTTCCTTTTACAGATATTGGAACATATTTTGAATAAAATAGAGGGAAAGTTTACATTGATGTGCAGTATAAGGTGTTATGAGGGTTTCTGGTGGAATTCCATACCTTTTTTTGTGAAAACCTGACAGGGATTTTACATCTTCAACACCTTATCATTTTATGTGTAGGGTGGTGTGGGTGATGTACTTCCATATTTTAATTTATAGTTGAAAATAAGGTAATATTTATAGAATACTGCATTGTGAATCCTATAAACCTCTTTTTTACTTGTATTAACCGTTTCTTAATTTGAATGATTTTAGCTATCCGATTTTGCTAATGCGGCTAGCAACTGAATATTTACCAATTGAAACCTTTTCATAAGATATAAGTAATAATCGCACCTCATTTCAAATTTATTGGTGTGAATACTAAATGTTGGACTTAGTATTGCTGACTTAAATGCAGGATTTTTTTTATAGTCCTCCAGTACTTGTTCATGTGTTAGTTTAGCAAATTTTTTAGTGACATCTGAATTGATTGAATTCCCAATTTGCATATCAGAATGAATATACTCATTGAGTTCTTCATCTAAATTTCTGTTGTTATCGGAGAGTTTAACACTTAGTTCTTCGTAATATTCTGCAATAAGCTGCTTGATAGGTAATGAGGTAATTACACTTAAACTACCCGTTGCAATGGTGTTTTTATAAGCCGAATTGTTTGCAAAAAAGCTATCTCCAACGTTTGATGAATCGTATTGATTGGTAACATAATTTATAAAATCAGATTTGCTCATTAGATTGTTATGGTACTGATGCGAAGCGTACTTTAAGTTTTCAAAAGTTTTAATGGCTTTAGTATACTCTATAATTCTTTGCTCGATTTGTACAGAATCTCTTTTTAAATCCTGCATCATCGCTAATAAATTCTGGTTTTTTCTTTCAATAACTACTTGATGCTCTCTTAAATTTTCAGCTAAAAAACCTAAAGTAACAGCTGCAAATAACATTACAAACTCTATAATGTATTCTGACCATTTCTTTTTATGTGTTGGATGATGTGGGTGATGTACTTCCATATTTTATATTATAGTTGAAAATAAGCTAATGTTCTCAATTTCAGCACTTCACCTCCAGTCACCCCTATTTTCCTTTTAAAAACACAAAACCTGGCCCAAACCTGGCGAGAACTTACCTCAATTATTGGATAGTACAACCTATAGTTAAAAGTATGAACCGGAGACATTTACCATATCTCAAATAGTAGATCCTATATTTTTAATTTGCCTATTTATTAAGAGCTGCGTAGTAAAAATTATTATAAATAGTAGCTGATATATTTTAAGACCTGTCATTTTGAAGAAAATCTACCCCCTACCTTGATCATTTTCTTTGAAAAACTATCAAATGTTAGTATTATTGCATATAAAACCTATTTTCATGGTCGCTTTATCAAAGCTCGGAATTACTACATCTAAGGTTCATGTGAATTTATCTAGTGAATCATTAATAAATTTGGCACTTAAGACAGATAAAAGTTCTGTATTGTCAGACACAGGTGCATTGATTGTTTATTCTGGCGAAAAAACTGGTCGTAGTCCAAAGGACAAACGAATAGTATTAGAAGAAAGTACAAAAGAGCACATCAATTGGGGAGAGGTGAATCAACCTATTGACCTGGAATCATTTTTACTTGCTAAAACACAAGCAATTGATTTTTTCAACACTTGTGATGAACTGTTTGTTGTAGATGGCTATGCGGTATGGGATAAACAAAACACTATAAAAGTTAGAATAATTTGTACTAAAGCATACCATGCATTGTTTATGCATAATATGCTTATCAGGCCTTCTCAACAAGATTTAGCAAGTTTTGGTATGCCAGACTATATCCTTTATAACGCAGGTGCTACTAAGGCAGATCTTTCGATTAAAGGCATCACTTCTCCGACATCTATCCAATTATCATTTGAAAAAAGAGAAATATTGATATTTGGAACTGAATATGCAGGAGAAATGAAGAAGGCTATTTTTTCATTGCTTAATTACCTGATGCCGTTGAAAAATATTTTATCAATGCATTGTTCTGCCAATGAATCTGTAAATGGAGCGGTGAGCTTATTTTTTGGCTTGAGCGGAACTGGTAAAACAACTTTATCTGCTGATCCCAATAGAAAATTAATAGGAGATGATGAGCATATTTGGAGTGACAATGGTATATCCAATATTGAGGGTGGATGTTATGCTAAGGCAATTAATTTAGAACCAAAGAAAGAGCCAGAAATTTATCAAGCTATTAAAAGAGGAACAATTTTAGAAAATGTAGTGTACGATCCAACTACTAAAAAAGTAGATTACACCAACAAGTCAATTACAGAAAATACCAGAGCTGCTTATCCAATTGAATTTATTGATAACGCAAAAATACCATGTGTTGGAGGACATCCTAATCATATCATATTTTTAACCTGTGATGCATTTGGTGTATTACCTCCAATTAGTAAATTAAATTCGGAGCAAGCGCAGTATCATTTCATAAGTGGTTATACAGCAAAGGTAGCGGGCACAGAAATGGGTGTAACCGAACCAGTGGCAACCTTCTCATCTTGTTTTGGTGCAGCATTTATGGTTTGGAAGTCAACTGTGTATGCAAAATTATTAGCAGAAAAAATTAATCAACATAATACTAGTGTTTGGTTAATTAATACTGGATGGATTGGAGGAGGATACGGTGTGGGTAAAAGAATTGATCTAGCGCATACAAGAGCAATGATTAATGCTATTCATGAAGATCGTTTTCAAGGTGTTGAATTTACAACTGAGCCTCATTTTAATTTATCTATTCCAAAAGTATGTCCAGAAGTACCAAGTTCGATTTTGAATCCGATAGATGCTTGGTCAGACAAAGCATCCTATAGGCAACAAGCTGGCAAACTCAAAGATCTTTTTGATAATAATTATTTAAAATTTCAATAAACTACTTGTCAATAAATAATTAATTATTAAAAGTAGTTGATTCATTTTTGACCTTTCAACTGTTGTATGGAAAAATCAAGAATCGATTTACCAATTGGAATTACACTTGATCGTTTTATTAAAAGCAATCAAGGTCAATATCCAAATGCTGCAGGTGAGCTATCACAATTATTGAGAGATATTGCATTGGCATCAAAAGTAGTCAATAGAGAAATCAATAAAGCTGGCCTTGTAGACATTATGGGTTTTGTTGGCGCAATGAATTCCGGAGGTGACCACCAACAAAAATTAGATTTATTAGCGAATACCAGATTTACAAGGGCTTTATCAAAGGGTGGAGAAGCTTGTGGCATTGCTTCAGAAGAGACAGATCAGTTCATTGATTTAAATAATAACGGAAAATATATTGTAACGATTGATCCATTAGATGGTTCAAGTAATATTGATGTGAATGTGTCCATTGGTACTATATTTTCTATTTATAAAAAACAAACATCACCAAACGAGCCGCTGACCGAAGCTGATTTTTTACAAAAAGGCAGAGATCAAATTGCGGCGGGATATATTTTATATGGCCCTTCTACGATGTTAGTTTTTTCAACTGGCAACGGTGTAAATGGTTTTACTTATGAAACTACTTTAGGGGAGTATGTATTATCACATCCATCTTTGGAATTTAATAATGCTAGTACTTATTATTCAATGAATGAGGGGCTTAGTTTTGACATTATTGATAAAGGAGTAACAAGTTATATTATAGCTTGTAAAGAAAAAAGAATGTCTGCGAGGTATATTGGTTCTTTAGTAGCCGATTTCCATCGTAATTTATTAAAAGGCGGCATATTTTTATATCCAAGAACACATTCTTATCCGAATGGAAAATTAAGGTTATTATTTGAAGCAAATGCATTAGCATTTATATCAGAACAAGCAGGCGGTTTGGCTACAGATAATGAAAAAAATATTTTAGATATACAACCTAGTAGTATACATCAAACTGTTCCTTTTTACACTGGTCCAAAAGAAATGGTTTCAGCATTATTAGCACATTTAAAATCATAGAAAATTACATGTATTCATTTTTTGATTATCATAATGAACAGGTTGCTAACTTACCGATGCACCTTAGAAAATACATTATCGCTCAGGATTATGATAAATATACACCTGTAGATCATGCCGTATGGCGATATGTGATGCGTCAGAATTATAGTTATTTAAAAAATGTTGCTTATTACCCTTATATACCTGGACTAAAAAAAGCGGGACTTACTATTGAGAAAATTCCAAGTTTACAAGAAATAAATGATGCATTGTCGGCTATAGGATGGGGTGCGGTTACTGTAGATGGATTTATACCACCTGCTGCTTTCATGGAATTTCAGGCATATCGTGTTTTAGTGATTGCAGCTGATATTAGACAGCTCGAGCATATTGAGTATACTTCGGCGCCTGATATTATTCATGAGTCTGCAGGACATGCTCCTATTATTAGTGATGCCAAATACAATCAATATTTAAGTTATTTAGGTTCGATAGGAACCAAGGCATTATTTTCTTCCAAAGATTATGCATTATATGAATCCATCAGAGTTCTTTCTATACTAAAGGAGATGCCTAATGTAGATCAAAAGCAGTTAGAGGAAGCAGAGGCATTGGTTTTATACAATCAACAAAACCTGGGTACGCCTTCGGAGATGGCTTTATTGAGTCGACTTCAATGGTGGACTGTAGAATATGGATTGATCGGTTCTATTGATGCGCCCAAAATTTATGGAGCGGGATTACTTTCTTCTATTGGCGAAAGTGTTTCATGTATGGATCCTAAGGTAAAAAAAATTGAGTATACCATTGATGCATTAAGTTATGGCTACGATATCACAAAGCCTCAGCCACAACTTTTTGTTACACCTACCTTCCAGAATTTAATTGATGTGTTAGAACAATTTGAAAGTACTATGGCTTATCGAGTTGGTGGACTTGAAAGTATCTTAAAAGCAATAGAATGTAAGAATATTTGTACAGCTCAATTTAGTTCAGGATTGCAAGTTTCTGGTGTGTTTAGTAAAGTGTATACAGATATAAATAATGAGATTAAATATATAAATACAATAGGCCCTACTTCACTTGCCTTTAAAGACCAGCACTTAGCAGGTCATGGTCCAAGTTATCATGCGCATGGATTTGGGTCTCCAGTTGGCAGACTTTTAGGTACTAATAAGCCATTAGAAGACTTTACTCCTCAAGAGCTTTTATCAAATATGATTTTAATGGATAATCAGGTTGTATTACAATTTGAAAATGGTATTCAAGTAGAGGGGAAGCTTGTTGGCCAAACTTATAAAGACGACAAACTAATTTTATTAAGTTTTTCAGATTGCAAGGTGACAGATAAAGAAGGAAACCTGTTTTTTGAACCAGCATGGGGCATGTTCGATATGGCAGTTGGCGAAACAATTGTATCTGTCTTTAATGGTGTTGCAGATAAAAATATTTTCGAAGATCAATTGTATGTTTCTGAACAGGCGACACATCAGCAAAGCTACACAGATAGGGACTTGCAATATCAAACATTATTTAAACAAATAAGAGCATATAGAGAGCAGGGTAAATCTGACGATTCTTTGGTTGATATTTGGGAGACTATTAAAAATGATTTTCAATCAGATTGGCTTGGAGCAATGGAATTATTAGAATTAGTAGATACAATCCCAACGCAACAAGTAGTAGCCAATCAATTAAGATCATTTTTAGCTATGCAGTCAGAAAAGTATCCTGCTTATTCAAAATTAATCAAGGATGGCTTAAGGATAATAGATGCTAAATTGAAGTTTGAATAATTGTCCAAGCAAGTTCTGTCTCTTTATTAGACAAGGCCGCTTTAATTTGATGTATCTTTTCTGAAGATAAATGCAACTTTTTTGTATCATTCAAAATTGGAGCAGTGTGTACATTTGCTAGTTGAGCCTTTTCGTTAGCAGTCAACAAATTACTCTCTTTAATTTCAATTGGAAGCTGCTCAAATCCAATACCCAGTTTTGTGTTTGGTTTCTCAACTTTAAATAAATTTTCCGCAGTAATTCTAGCATACCAATCTCCACCTAAACGAGCTACAAGATCTAATTTAGCTTGATCTATATGGTTGCTTTGATCAAGAATTGACTCATGTAAGTGAATTCTTTTAATCTCTGCAAGGACTAAGTTACCTGCACCAGCTTTTTCTCCTAATGCAATCACTTCTTGAACTATACATTCAAGTTGAATAGGCGACTCGGCAACTCTTGGAGGCCTAACTAGTTCGGACGCCAATTCTGTAAATCCTGCTTTAATAAACTCATTCGTTCCTTTAGGAAAATCGCAACTAGACAAAGACACTTGTTGCACCATATTATAATTCACAATATTGATGACACATTCTGGCACCAACTTAATATTCTCAAGTGTATGTTTTGTTGTATTGTCTCTCACTCGTCTGGATGGAGAAAAAATACAAATTGGAGGATTCATGCTAAACAAGTTAAAAAAACTAAAAGGACTTAAGTTTACATTGCCCTCTAGGTCAATGGTAGATGCAAAGCAAATAGGTCTTGGCGCAATAGCATATTGCAAATACTGTTGTATTTCTTGTGTACTTAGTTTATCAGTGTCTAATGTTAGCATGAAGTTATATTTAATTCAATCATTTTTTTTGTGCCAAAATAGACCAATCTGTTGCCTCAGCTTTGATGGTATTGACTAATGTGCCAAGTCCATCAATGGTCATTTTAACTGTATCATTTTCTTGCAACCATTGCGGATTGTAATTTGGGTTATTTAATTTTCCTGTTCCATTTAACTCTAAAAAACAGCCAGTACCAACAGTTCCAGATCCAATAACGTCTCCAGGATAGATAGTAACGCCATAAGAGCACCTTTCAATAATTTCTGCAAATGTCCAGTCCATATCTTTTACATTACCTTCTGAAACTAGTTTATCATTTACCCAACATTTCATAGATAAATTATAATTGTTCCCAACATGTCCTTGTTTTGCAGGTACTAAATAAGGCGCTAATTCATTTGGGGTTACCAGCCATGGTCCAATGACAGTAGAAAAATCTTTTCCTTTTGCTGGTCCTAAGTTCAAAAGCATTTCTTCCATTTGTAGTTTTCTAGCGCTTAGGTCATTCATGATTGTAAACCCAGCTATATAAGTATCTGCATCTTTTGCTTTTATATTTCTCCCCTCTTTGCCAATGATAATTGCTATTTCTAATTCAAAGTCAAGCTGTTCAAAATGATCAGGCATACAATAAATATTACCTGGACCCTGAACTGCATTGTGGTTAGTAAAATAAAAAATAGGATACTGATCAAATTCTTTAATCATTTCTACACCTCTATTTCTTCTTGCCGATTCCACATGCTGACGAAATGCATATCCATCTCTGCAAGAAGTTGGGCGTGGTACAGGAGCCAATAATGTAAAATCTTTTATTGGTTCAACCGATAAACTTTTATCTGCTATTTTCGCTATTTGATTTTCGATTTGACTCATTAAATCACTATCTAATTGTACCAACTCAATCATGTCATTTGGCAAGTTTTGGTTAAAAGACTGAAGGGCATACAACTCCTCATTTACTATCGCTCCTAATTGGGTTACCCCAGATTTTAAATAACTTACTAATTTCATTGATTATCAATTGTTTATAATAAAATTTACAAGAAAAAGCCTCTATTTTACTGGCTTATTTCAAGTCCTGCCAAAGTTAAAAATAAATATTTTATATTTTGCTAATAATTGTTAGTATTGTAGTTCTTGAAAAACTAAATAATGCCAATATACCACAGCTTGGGAGACATTCCCCATAAAAGACATACCATATTCAGACAACCTAATGGTAAGCTCTATGCAGAAGAGCTAGTTTCTACGGAAGGTTTTTCTGGGATGTATTCATTAGTGTACCACACACATCCTCCTACTTTTGTAAAAGCTTTAGGGGAACCCTATTCAGTTGAGCCAAAAATAGCAAGAGAAAAACATTTAAGACATACAAGTTTATTAGGGTTTAATGTCAAGCCTGAGGACGATTATCTGAAAAGTAGAAAGCCGGTTTTAGTCAATGCCGACTTGCAAATTTCTTTAGCAGCGCCAAGACACTCTATGACAGATTATTTTTATAAAAATAGTCAAGCTGACGAAGTTATTTTTATACATAAAGGTTCGGGTACTCTACAAACAGGTTTTGGAAAAATTAAGTTCTCCTATGGTGACTACCTTGTTGTACCAAGAGGAACAATCTATCAAATTAAATTTGATGATGAAAACAATCGATTATTTATCACTGAAAGCTTTAGCCCAATTCGTTTCCCAAAAAGATACCAAAACGAGTTTGGTCAATTGATGGAACATGCTCCTTATTGTGAAAGAGATATTCGAAGGCCAAGTGAATTAGAAACTTTTGATCAAGAAGGTGATTTTAAAGTATTAATTAAAAAGCAGGGATTGATTTATCCTTATACTTATGGCACTCATCCATTTGATTTTATTGGCTGGGATGGATACCATTATCCTTGGGCATTTTCTATTCATGATTTTGAACCAATAACAGGAAGAGTGCATCAACCACCGCCAGTGCATCAAACTTTTGAAGCCCATAATTTTGTTATTTGTTCTTTTGTTCCTCGAAAATATGACTATCATCCCCAAGCTATACCTGCTCCTTATAATCATAGTAATATAGATAGTGATGAAGTATTGTATTATGTTGATGGTGATTTTATGAGTAGAAAATCGGTAGTTCAAGGTCAGATTACCTTACATCCAGGAGGTATACCGCATGGTCCGCACCCAGGTAGTGTTGAAAAATCGATTGGAAAAGAAAAGACAGATGAGTTAGCTGTAATGATAGATCCATTCAGACCATTAATGATTACAGAAGAAGCCTTGTTAATTGAGGACGAGAATTATCATAAAAGCTGGCAATACAATATTGAATAATATAAAATATAAAAATGGAAAGCAACAAGAATGATCAAGATTTTCTACCCTTACTAGGTACTGATTATGTAGAATTTTATGTAGGTAATGCCAAGCAATCTGCGCACTATTATAAGACTGCATTTGGTTATCAAGATTTCGCTTATAGTGGTCCTGAAACAGGTGACAAGGAAAAAGTGTCTTACGTTTTATCACAGGATAAAGTAAAACTTATTTTAACCACTCCCTTAAATCCTTCTTCAGTTATTGCTGATCATATACATAAACATGGAGATGGTGTAAAAGCTATTGCGCTAAGCGTAAACGACGCTTATGACGCTTTTGAACAAACTGTGAAAAGAGGAGCTAAGCCTTACATGGAACCTAAGACTATTCATGATGAACAAGGAGAAATTAAAATGAGCGGGATACATATTTATGGAGATACAGTTCATTTATTCATTGAGCGAAAAAATTATACTGGTTTATTCATGCCAGGTTTTAGAAAGTGGGAGAGCAATTATAAGCCAACAACTGTAGGGCTTAAATACATCGACCATTGTGTGGGTAATGTGGGTTGGAATCAAATGAATACTTGGGTAAAGTTTTATGAGGACGTAATGGGGTTTAAAAACATCTTAACCTTTGATGACAAACAAATTTCAACAGAGTACTCTGCTCTAATGAGTAAAGTAATGAGTAACGGAAATGGGTTTGTAAAATTTCCTATTAACGAACCAGCAGAGGGAAAAAAGAAATCACAGGTAGAGGAGTATTTAGATTTTTATAAAGATGCAGGAGTGCAACATATTGCTATTGCAACAGATAATATTGTAGACACGGTGGAGCAATTAAGTAGTCGTGGCGTGGAGTTTTTAACTATCCCATCTACCTATTATGATGATTTATTGGATAGAATTGGTCCGATAGATGAAGATGTTGCACCGCTAAAGAAATTAGGCATTCTAGTTGACAGAGATGACGAAGGATATTTACTTCAAATTTTTACAAAACCTGTAGAAGATAGACCAACACTTTTCTATGAAATTATTCAGAGAAAAGGTGCTAAATCTTTTGGTGCTGGAAACTTCAAAGCACTATTCGAAGCACTAGAAAGAGAACAAGACCTTAGAGGTAATTTATAATATTTTTGGTTTAATCGAAAGCCATTTCTGGGACCTCGTCTTCAATGATGAGTTTGCCTAGAGTGGCTTTTTTGATATCTTCAACAGAAACTCCAGGAGCTCTTTCTAATAATTTAAATCCACCTTCAGGTAGCACTTCTAATACAGCTAATTCTGTTACAATTTTTTTCACGCACCTTATTCCGGTTAGTGGCAAAGTACAGTTTGGTAATAGTTTACTTTCACCTTCTTTGTTAACATGCTGCATTGCAACAATAATATTTTTTGCAGACGAAACAAGATCCATTGCGCCGCCCATACCTTTTACCATTTTGCCTGGAATTTTCCAATTAGCGATATCGCCATTTTCTGACACTTCCATTGCGCCTAAAATAGTTAAATCAATTTTTTGTGCATGAATCATACCAAAGCTCATAGCGGAATCAAAAATAGCAGCACCAGGTAGCATCGTAATAGTTTGCTTTCCAGCATTAATCAAATCTGCATCCACTTCTGCTTCCTTTGGAAAAGCGCCCATCCCCAATAGTCCATTTTCTGACTGAAAACACACAGCTATATTTGTTGGAATATAATTTGCTACAAGCGTAGGAATGCCAATTCCAAGATTAACATAAGAATTATGTTGAATCTCTTTAGCAATCCTTTTTGCAATACCTTCTTTATCTAACATGAAATAAATATTTAAGTCATCAATTATTTGGAAACAGTTCTCTTTTCAATTCGTTTTTCATAATTATTACCCTGAAAAATTCTATGCACATAAACGCCTGGTACATGTATTTGATTAGGATCAAGTTCACCAGGTTCTACTAATTCCTCTACTTCGGCAATCGTTATTTTACCAGCCATCGCCATGATTGAATTAAAATTTCTGGAAGTTGCTTTAAAGATTAGGTTACCAACTGTATCTCCTTTCCAAGCTTTTACAATTGCAAAGTCAGCATCGAATGCAGATTCTAATAAATAATCTTTACCATTAAAATTTCTTACTTCTTTGCCAATGGCAACTTCAGTTCCAATTCCAGCTGGTGTAAATATTGCAGGCATGCCGTAACCTGCTGCCATACACCTGAAAGCCAAGGTACCTTGAGGTATAAGTTCAACTTCAAGTTCATTTGTTAATAATTGTCTCTCAAATTCTGCATTTTCTCCAACATAAGAAGCGATCATTTTTTTGACTTGTTTTTGATGCAACATTAAACCAATGCCAAAATCATCTACTCCTGCATTATTCGAAATGCAAGTAAGATTTCTTACTCCTTTTTGCACAAGTGCAGTAATACAATTTTCCGGGATGCCACATAATCCGAATCCACCTAACATAATGGTTTGACCGTCGATTAAATCGACGATGGCTTCTGCTGCATTTTTCACTTGTTTATTAATCATAATAGTAATAGCTAATCATAAAGATAACAGTTGTTAGCCATTTCCCCAAGGTCAAATTAGGAATTAGGTCTTTTGTATTTTATAATTATTAATCAACGGATTATAAACAATTTGCTAAATAGACATATTATATCTGTTTAAATTAATTCCTATTATTTATGTAAAAAATTAACAAATCCCAGAAATTAATAAATAAAATCTACTGCAAAATAAATTTTATATTTTTAAAGATCACTTCGGTTTCAAATAAAGTATTATTTCAATCATTGGATGAAAAAATGGATGATTTGAAAAATTGTCTCGCTTAACCAATTTTAAAAAGATTAGTAGCATTTTCATTTTTAATATCAAAAAAAGTAGATCTTAAAACACAAAACTTTGCAGGGATTTACCCCAAACAAAAAGGGTCTACGCCTTTAACAGCATAAACCCTTAATAATGTTGCCTTTCGGCTGTGGGCCCACCAGGGCATGATCCTGGGACCCCCTGATTATGAGTCAGGTGCTCTAACCAACTGAGCTATAGGCCCGCATCTTTCGATGACAGGCTGCAAAAATAGTAAAATTGA
>JACCDI010509438.1_pt1 | contig 22674 bp, 19 predicted proteins | sample 7442791 | NCBI WGS metagenome assembly JACCDI01 (sample SAMN15323434, study PRJNA562643) | freshwater metagenome | isolation source: river surface water | place: USA:Blue River Watershed | collected 2017-08-15
AAAGTTTGGAATAATATTTGATTCAAAAATAGCAGACAAACGCAACGCAACCCACTAAAATATCGTCAAAATTAGTAAAATGTCAGACAAAAGAAAAAATTAAATTTAGTAGAATTAATGCTTATTACTCGCAGACATCTCTGGGCGATGTTGTTGTTTGTTACCTTTGGTTTCCTTAAAGGTTTGTCCGCTCAGAACCAAACCAACAATTACGGAAAAGAATTCCGTTTCGCGTTTTTAGAAAATTATGGCACTTTTGAGAAAGTCTCATTTGTCATTTCTTCTGAGAAAGCACATTTTACTGTACGTATTTATTGTGCAGCCTACTCAGATACCTTTAATGTATCAGGAAAAGACACCATTTTAAATTATTTAAAATCTGGGGTACCCAGTGCTTCTCTTTTTAATCCTGCCAGAAGTATTTTAATTACTTCAACTGAAGATATTTCTGTATTTGCCCTCAATAACAGTTTGAACAGCAGTGATATTTCTGCCATCACTCCAACTGAACGTATACCATCCAACCCAGTATATTATATAAATACGTACAGAGGAGACGAATCAATAGGTAAAGCGAACAACAGTTTATTTTCGGTTTTGGCTCTAGACGACAGTTGTGTCATCAATATTATGCCAAGTTGTGATTCTAAGAACAACCTCTTTAAAAATGTCTTATACACCAGAGTTCTGCGTAAAGGACAAGTATATCAGGAACAGGCCATGGACAGTCAGTCTTTTGCTGGAACTAAAATTTGGAATTCAAAAGGATGTAAAAAGTTTGTTGTTTTCGAAGGCGCTAAATGTTCATTTGTAGAATATAATAACGTAGCTTGTAAAGGATGCGATCACTTATATAATCAAACCCGTCCGGTACAATATCTTGGAAAATCGTTTACTACTGTTCCTTTTGAAACTAACAGTGGCGGTTATTTATTTCAGGTGGTGGCGACAGAAAATGCCACAACTTTATCCATTAATAATATACCAGTAGCAATCCTTAGTGAAGGTCAATCGTATTTAGTCAATCAAAACAACAATCTAAGTGTATGCATTAGTTCAGATAAGCCTGTTTCAGTCATAGAATTAATGAAAAGTGGTGAGTGTAACGGTCAATCTGGTAGTTTAGGTAATCCAAGTATGATGTCAGTTATTCCGGATGATCAGACAAGTAAGCAAGCTGGATTTAGTTTTCCGAACACATCGAATATTTCTCAAAATCCTTCCTTCCCTGCTGAATATTATGTCAGTATCGTTGCACCAAAAGGAAAATTGGCCAACATTAAAATCAACAATGTAAAAGTTGATACTGCCAAATTCAAACCAGTTTGTAATATGTCTGTAGCCAGTTTCAAATTAAGTGCCACTTCAAAAAATCATATATCATCACCTGAAGGCTTTATAGCATACATGTATGCATTGGGGAAAGATGAGAGTTATGCTTCAGAAATAGGAAGTGCCTACGAGAACCGTTCAACAGAGCTGATACTTGAGGCAAACAGAACCAATGTTTGTGATACACAGACTATATTTACCTTCAGGGCTAAATCTGATTCAACAGCAACATACCAATGGAATTTTGGCGATGGCAGTAATGGAACCGGAACACCTGTCAACAAATCTTATAATCGTTCAGGCTTATTCAAATTAACATTATCGGTAAGTTATCCGAATAACTTTGGTTGCAAGCAAGATTCAATAGTTAAAATGATTAAAGTTAATTCTCAGCCGGTATTTAGCTTAGGAAAAGACACCAATTTATGTCAGGGTGTATACTACGAATTAGCTCCAATAGTTAGACCCCGATCAACATACAACTGGTGGAATGGAAGTAGTTCAACCATAGCGACTATTAGCAACAATACAAAAGCATGGTTAACAGTTACAGACACCAATATGTGTCAGTTTTCTGATACTGTACAAATTAAGTTCATCAATTGTGATACTAATTCTATTCAAATTCCAAATGTATTCACTCCTACAAATGCAGGTTCTGTGGCCGACAATGTGAATGATTATTTTGAGAGTAAATTTACAGGTTTCGATCAATTAAACGGATACATATATAACAGATGGGGTGAAGTAGTTTATCGTTTAAACGTACCAAGTACTCAATTTTGGAATGGTTGTGTCAACAACGAAGTTTCAAATCCTTGCCCTTCGGGAACTTATTATTATGTATTTCAGTATGTTAATTCAGTCACCGGACTGAGTAAAGATGTCAGTGGAGTTGTTCAGTTGATCAGATAAATTTCTGTATAAAACTTGTTAATTGACTTACTTGAGTAATTGTATAATTTTGAATACACTTTATCAAGTATGCCTAAAATATTAGTAATAGACGACGAAAAACCAATCAGAGACGCGTTACAGAACATTCTCACAGCCGAGCATTATCAGGTAGATATTGTAGAAAACGGCAAAAAAGGTCTGGACATGCTCAAGGAAAATGGGTATGATGTTGTCTTATGTGATATAAAAATGCCTGGAATGGATGGTTTAGAGGTGATGGCAAAAGCTGCTGAAATTTCACCGGAGGTTCCATTCATTCTTATTTCTGGTCACGGAACCATTGAAATTGCAGTTGAAGCGGTTAAAAAAGGAGCTTACGATTTTATTTCTAAGCCACCAGATTTAAATCGATTATTAATCACTATTCGCAATGCCGTTGAAAAGAACAACCTGGTTGTAGAGACCAAAGTTCTGAGAAGAAAAGTTACTAAAACAAGAGACATTGTTGGAGAGACTCCAAGTATTTTAAAGATTAAGGATACTATTGCAAAAGTGGCTCCTACTGATGCGCGCGTATTAATAACAGGCGAGAATGGTACTGGGAAAGAACTGGTTGCCCGTTGGATACATGAAAAGAGCAACAGAGCAAATATGCCTTTGATTGAAGTCAACTGTGCTGCAATTCCCAGTGAATTGATAGAAAGTGAACTATTCGGTCACGAAAAAGGCTCATTTACCACAGCAATCAAACAAAGAATCGGAAAATTTGAGCAAGCGAACGGAGGCACATTATTTCTGGATGAGATTGGGGATATGAGTTTATCGGCTCAGGCAAAAGTTTTAAGAGTTATACAGGAAGGTATTTTGCAAAGAGTTGGAGGAGACAAAGCCATCAACGTAGATGTAAGAATACTTGCTGCCACTAACAAAAATCTGACAGAAGAAATAGAAAAAGGTTTGTTTAGAATGGACTTATACCATCGTCTAAGTGTAATCGTCATTCATGTTCCGACATTGAATGAACGTGTTGATGATATTCCAGTTATCGCGGATAAATTTTTAAAAGAAATTTGCGAAGACAATGGTGTAAGAAAATCATTCGCTCCTGGAGCCTTAGATGAATTAAAGAATGTAAACTGGACTGGTAATATTCGTGAATTGCGCAACGTTATCGAAAGACTGGTTATATTGTCGGATGCTAAAATTACAGTTGAAGATGTAATTGCATATAGTAATCCATCTACACCAGTTTCCAAAACTCAGAGTGTAATGATAGACAAGTTTGAGAAGTTCCAGGACTTTAAAGACTATGCAGAAACTATTTTCTTAGAAGCTAAATTGAAGAAGAACAATTGGAATGTTGCCAAAACGGCTGTTGAGATTGACATACAACGAAGTCACCTTTACAACAAGATAGACAAATATAATTTAAAGCGCAACTAACATATGATTGGCACCGATACCGGACTTGCCGCAGCACATCTTAAGTCAGGCGAAACGGTTGGTATTCCTACAGAAACGGTTTACGGATTGGCGGCAAATGCTTTCAATGAAGCGGCTGTTGTATCAGTATTTGAGATCAAGAACCGACCATTTTTTGATCCTCTCATTTTGCATGTCAGAAATATCGGTCATGCCGAAACACTGGTGAAGGAATTTCCTGAAAGTGCCAGACAGCTGGCAGAAGCATTTTGGCCAGGACCATTAACCTTGCTTTTACCCAAAAATGATATTGTACCTGATATAATAACCTCAGGCAGTTTATTAGTAGCGGTTAGGGTTCCCTCCCATCCAGTGACACTGGAATTATTACATAAAGTGGATTTTCCATTAGCAGCACCAAGTGCCAATCCATTCGGTTATATTAGTCCCACTCAAGCAGAACATGTTGATAAACAACTTGGCGAAAAGGTATCGTATATATTGGATGGAGGTAGTTCTGAAATAGGTCTGGAGAGCACCATTATAAACTGTTCTGGAGAAAGACCTGTGATAGTACGTTTAGGAGGATTAGCTAAAGAGCGTATTGAAGAAGTGTTAGGTTATGCCATTGAATTGCATTTAAATCAAAACAGCAATCCCACAGCTCCTGGACAATTAGACAAGCATTATGCACCCAACAGCAGGTTTATAGTATCAGACAATTTAGAGGAAAGCATTAACAGGCATTTGCATGAGCATATAGTAGTATTAAGTTTTGGAGAAATAAAAATAGCAGAAGATATTTATCAGTTAAATTTAAGCAAGACGGGTGATTTATCAGAAGCAGCCAGGAATTTATTTCATTACATGAGATTGTTGGATCAGTTATCACCTTCAATAATTATAGCACAGCGATTACCTGATTTTGGTTTAGGATTGGCTATAAACGACCGATTAAGGCGTGCATCGAGTCGTTAAAATAAATGATTCAAATAAGTATAAGAACCAATTAAATCGCCAAATTAAGTTAGAATTTGTTTGGTTATATTTTTCAACCATTTGATATTTAGCACACTAAGAATGTGCAATCCATCTAATCTATCATTAATTTCTTAGAATTGTATTTTAAAAATAAATACGGTCACACATCATTTATAGATAATAAATGATTACCTTTGCACCTTTAAAAAATTTAACTGAATTATACACAATGAGTCAAGCAAATGTAAGCAACCACGAAACACAATTTGACGTGTTTGCTAAAGTTGCCCGTTATGATCACGAGCAAGTATTGATCTGCCAGGACAACCACACAGGTTTAAAGGCTATTATTGCTATCCACAACACTGTTTTGGGTCCCGGACTTGGAGGCACCAGAATGTGGAAGTACGCCACTGAAGCAGAAGCCATCAACGATGCTTTGAGATTATCAAGGGGTATGACCTACAAAGCGGCCATCAGCGGATTAAATTTAGGTGGAGCTAAAGCAGTTATCATCGGAGATCCAGCAAAAGACAAATCTGAACATCTGATGAGAAAGTTCGGAAGATTTGTAGAAAACTTAGGTGGCAAATATGTAACAGCGGAAGATGTTGGAACGACTACCAAAGACATGGAATACATTAAGATGGAGACCAATCACGTAGTGGGTTTACCAGAAATCATGGGTGGTGGCGGCGATCCTAGTCCCGTTACTGCATACGGTGTATTCATGGGTTTAAAAGCCAGTGCAAAGAAAGCCTTCGGTACAGACAACTTAAGCGGTAAAAAAGTAGCCGTTCAAGGTGCTGGAAAAGTAGGTTTACACTTAATGGAATTACTGCATAAAGAAGGTGCTATCATTACAGCAACAGATATTTTCGAAAGTGGATTAAAGATTGCGGCTGAGAAATTTGGTGCTACAATTGTTAAACCAGAAGAGATTTTCGATCAGGCAGTTGACATTTTCGCTCCATGTGCTCTAGGTGCAATTTTAAACACCGAGAACATCAACAAATTGAAATGTCAGGTTGTAGCAGGTGCTGCTAACAATCAATTAGAAGACGAGAATGTACACGGCGATATGATCAAAGCAAAAGGCATTTATTATGCTCCAGACTTCCTGATTAACGCAGGTGGATTAATCAATGTATACAGTGAGTACAACGGTTATGTAAGAGAGATTGCTTTTGCGCAAACTGAAAACATTTACAACACTGTATTGAATATATACAATAAATCTGAAGAAGACAACATCAACACTCAGATTGCTGCTATTAAATTAGCTGAGAAGAGAATTCATGACACCATGATACTTCAGTCAAAAATCTAATAGCATAGAGATATCATTAAAAAGCCCTTCAATTATGAAGGGCTTTTTTTATGCTTCAGAGAGCATTAATTGTCTAAGCATTTCAAAGGCGGCATTTCCTGCTCTGGAAATGACATTCATTCTATCTCCTATTAAGTGATGAATTTTAACATCCTCTTTAGAAGCCGAACTTACACCAATTACAACTGTTCCAACGGGCTTATCTGTACTTCCACCTCCTGGTCCGGCAATACCAGAGACTGCTATTGAATAATCGGTTTGAAGTTTTTCTCTTACACCTTTTGCCATTTGACGAACAACTGGTTCACTCACCGCTCCTACTGTTTCAAATAGCGTACTTTCAACACCAAGTTGATGGTGTTTTACAGAATTACTGTATGACACAACAGAGCCTACAAAAACTTTTGAGACTCCAGGAAGGACGGTAAGCAGATGAGATATATAGCCACCAGTACAACTTTCTGCGATGCTAAGAGTTTTACCCCTTTCATTCAGCATTTTAACGATAAGTTCAGCCATGCTTATATCCTCATCGCACACAATATTCTCTGCAATTCTCTCGATTATTTTAGAAGCAATAGCATTTATTTCAGTTTTAATATCTGCATTTACCTGAGCACCTGTGAGACGCAAACGAACAATGTTCATATTAGGCAGGTAAGCCAGTTTTATATGAGCAGGAATAGCATCTTCAATATCTTCAATTCTTTTTGCCAGCAAAGATTCCGGGATATTAATCGTGATGATTGTTTTATGATAGAGTTCAGGTTGTTTAAATTTCTGAACAATCAAAGGCAAAGCTTTATGTTCAATGATGTTTTTCATTTCATAGGGCACACCAGGCACACTAATGATAACTTTTCCATCAATATCGAACCACATACCAGGAGCAGTACCCCATTCATTGAATAAAGTAGTACATCCATCAGGAAGATCTGCTTGAAGTTTATTCACTTCCAGCATGGTACGACCGCGACTTGCGAAGAAAGATTCCAGTTGTTGCATCACCTTTTCATCTGTTCGCCATCCCATACCAAAATACTCAGCGAGTGTTTTTTTGGTTATATCATCTTTAGTCGGACCGAGTCCTCCAGTGATGATGATTAATTCTGATCTTGTCAAGCAATCAGAAAGCATATTTTTAATTTCTTCAGCATCATCACTGATAGAGTTAATTCTTTTAATTCGGATATTGTTTTTATTGAGCATCTGACCTAGCCAGGCGCTGTTGGTATCGACAACTTGACCAATCAGTAATTCGTCTCCAATGGTTATAATTTCGGCTTGCATGATATAGTATACAAAGATGCCTTTTAAAGGGTTTGTTTTTGTGATTAAGTTTTCAACAAGCGAATAAAAAATCATCAAATAATTTTAGATTTACAGAGATTAATTTTGATTCGCAGATGCCTGAATTTTCACACTTACATTGCCATACACAATTCTCTTTACTTGACGGAGCCGCTTCAATTTCCAATTTATATAAAAAAGCGGTGGCCGATGGACAAAAAGCTATAGCTATAACTGATCATGGAAACATGTTTGGTGTTTTCAATTTTGTAGCGGAAGCAGCAAAGCATAATAAAGGTTCAGAGAAAATAAAAGCTATTGTAGGTTGTGAGTTTTATATGGTAACTGACAGGTTCAGAAAATCATTTACCAAAGAAGACAAGGACATTCGCTATCATCAGTTATTGCTGGCTAAAAATGCAGAAGGTTATAAGAATCTATCAAAATTATGTTCTCTTGGCTACATAGATGGGATGTATAGCAAATGGCCGCGAATTGATAAAGAACTGATAGAAAAATATCATGAAGGATTGATTGCTACATCTTGTTGTTTAGGTGCGATAGTACCTAAAACTATTATGAAAAAAGGAGAAGCTGCAGCAGAAGAAGAATTAAAATGGTGGTTAGATTTGTTTGGAGATGATTATTATATTGAGCTTCAGAGACACGGTTTAGCTGAGCAGGATAAAGTGAACGAAGTATTATTGCGTTTTGCAAAGAAGTACAATTTAAAAGTGATTGCCACTAATGATTCTCACTATGTAGAAAAAGAGGATTACAACGCCCATGATATCTTATTATGTGTGAATACAGGAGAAAAACAAAGTACTCCTAAAATGTCTGACTTGGATGGTGATGACGACAAGTTTGTTAAAGGTAAACGGTTTGCTTTTCCGAATGACAACTTTTATTTCAAGACTCAGAAAGAGATGAGCGAATTATTTGCAGATGTACCTGAGGCAATTGATAATACCGGTGACATCGTCAGTAAGATAGAACCATTATCTTTAAAGAAAGACATTTTGTTGCCGAATTTCCCTGTCCCTCCAGAGTTTGCCACACAAGATGACTATTTGGAATCATTAACTTGGGCAGGTGCAAAAAGGCGATATGGTGAAATCGATGCAGAGATTGAAGAACGTTTAAAATTTGAATTGTTCACCATACGTACGATGGGATTTGCAGGATATTTCTTGATTGTATCTGATTTCATCAAAGCGGGTCGAGATTTAGGAGTGGTTATTGGTCCGGGTCGTGGATCTGCAGCCGGAAGTGCTGTAGCCTACTGTATAGGCATAACGAACATCGACCCAATTAAATATGATTTACTCTTTGAGCGTTTCCTGAATCCAGAGCGTAAGAGCATGCCCGATATTGATACAGACTTTGACGATGAAGGTCGTCAGAAGGTTATAGATTATGTAGTTGAAAAATACGGAAGGAATCAGGTTGCACAAATTGTTACTTATGGTAAAATGGCGGCAAAAATGAGTTTAAAAGACGTTGCCAGGGTAATGGATTTGAGCATGGACGAATCTAATAGTATTACAAGACTTGTTCCTGCGCGACCTTTAGGACTATCTTTAAAGCAGGTAATAAATGCCAAGATAGAAGGTGTTAAAGAAGATTTGTTAGAAGTTGATGAAGACGGTGAATCAGATGACGACAGAGACACTATTCTATTAAGACAAGAAGATATTCCAGGCGTGATGCAATTAAGAGAGTGGCACCACGATAAGAACAATCAGAAAGAAGGCGAGGTATTAAGACAGGCAATGCTTTTGGAAGGTTCTGTAAGAAATACCGGTGTACACGCAGCGGGTATTATCATTGCGCCAAAAGATTTATCAGAAATTGTTCCTGTTGCTGTTGCAAAGGACTCCAATTTATTATTGACGCAGTTTGAAGGAAAAGTAATTGAAGATGCCGGAGTAATTAAAATGGACTTTCTTGGATTAAAGACATTATCCATTATAAAGACGGCAATGGATTTGATAAAAAAGAATCACGGAGTAGATATTGATATAGACAATTTACCATTGGACGATCTTAAAACATTTGAATTATATCAAAGAGCTGATACTACTGGTACCTTCCAGTTTGAGAGTCCGGGTATGCAAAAATACCTCAAAGAGCTGAAGCCAGATAAGTTTGAGGATTTGATTGCGATGAATGCACTCTATCGTCCGGGGCCGATGGAATATATCCCAACTTATATCAGAAGAAAGCATGGTAGTGAGGAAGTAGTGTATGACATACCAGAATTAGAAGAATATTTAAGTGACACCTATGGCATTACGGTATATCAGGAGCAGGTTATGTTACTGAGTCAGTCGTTAGCTGGATTTAGTAAAGGTAAAGCGGACTCATTGAGAAAGGCCATGGGTAAAAAGAATCTTGCTGATTTGATGAAGTTGAAAGACGACTTTATGAAAGGGATTGGCGAGAAAGGCTTAGATCCTGTAAAGTGTGATAAGATTTGGAAAGACTGGGAAGCGTTTGCATCTTACGCATTTAATAAATCGCACTCCACTTGTTATGCATTTGTTGCCTATCAGACAGGATATTTAAAAGCCCACTACCCTGCTGAATATATGGCTGCGGTGTTAAGTAACAATAGCAGTAACATCGATAAAATATCACAAATGATGCAGGAATGTAAGCGTATTAATGTGCCTGTATTGGGACCAGATGTAAACGAAAGTGAATTGCAATTTTCTGTAAATTCAAAAGGCGAAATACGATTTGGACTATGCGCTGTAAAAGGTGTAGGAGAAGCTCCAGCATTAAACATTATAGAAGAGCGCACATTAAAGGGACCATTTAAAAACATATTTGATTTATGTTCGCGGTGTAATTTAAGGAGTGTAAACAAGCGAACTCTGGAAGCCTTAGCCAAAGGCGGAGGATTTGATTTTGATACCTCATATCATAAAGCGCAGTATCTATCAGAGACAGAGAATGGATCGGGAATAGATATGGCTTTAAGATTTGGGGCCAGAACACAGGAGAACAATGCCAGCAATCAGGGATCTTTGTTTGGTGAAGCCAGTCAGGAGAATTTAGCACCACCCCAATTACCTAAAGTTGATGCCTTTTCAATTTTTGAAGAATGTAATATTGAAAAAGAAATGGTTGGTATATTTATCAACCGTCATCCAATGGACACCTTCAAAGTAGAATACCATGCCATTACCAATACAGTTTTAACAGAATTGGAAAATATCGATGAAATGGCACGCACCAAGCCAAATATAGTTGTGGCAGGTATAATTGTTAAAGTAGATAATTTAATGACAAAGACTGGTAAAAACTATTCAAAGTTTGTTTTACAGGATTATTCAGGCCAGCACACATTTTTTGCATTCGGAAAAGTATTTGATGCTTTAAGGTTAATTTTATATCCCAATCATTTTGTGGTTTTGAGGTGTAAAATAGAGCCCCCTAAATGGCAGAAAGAAGGAGGCAGAGCTTTTGAGTTAAACATCCTTTCTGGGGAAAAGATGGAAGAAGTAAAGGAGCGTTATATAAAAGGCATCAACATGAACTTTGAAATTAAAGATATAGGCAAAGGCATCATAGATGAGTTAGAGCATTTATTTGAGCAATTTGAAGGAGATATGCCTGTTAATTTTACGATCAGTGACCGAGAGAAAAGGCATCAATTTGAATTATATAGTTCAGAGAAAAAAATCAATATTTGTCCGGAGCTCTTAGATGAACTCAAGAGAAATGATATTGACTTCCAATTGGTGTTAAGAAATTAATCGTATTTATTCTATTTAGTTTTTGACTTTAGAAAAGCTGAGGTGTAGCATTGAATCCAGTCGTTGACGGACATTTTTGTAAAGAGTTCACCGATCAAACTGAAAGGAATATCTTCTGTTTTTTTGTATCGAATGCAGCTTTTACCCATATCTAACTTTTTAGTTGAAACCTTAGCATGTTCTGACACGAACCATTCATAGAGTTCAGGGTTGGCATAGATTCCCATATGATAGACAGCAATAAAGTTTTTCTGAGCTGCGATACTTGCAAAAGGCAAAGGTATTTTAGGGTCGCAGTGATAGCCAGCGGGATAAAGTGAATGAGGCACAGCAAACCCAATCATACCATAGCCCATACCTTCTTGAAAACCATCAGGAATATTTTTTCTGATGACATTGAGTAATTTAATAATACCTTCTTTTTTATCTTCGGCGACAAGGTTAATATATTCTTCAGAGTTTAGGGCTTTGATCTGCATAGTTGTAAAACTAATACAAACATATAAAAATGTTCAAATAAAAATAAGACAATGGCATAAAAATAATGGCAAATTAGACAAAAAAGGGTTTGATTTGCAGTAGAAGAACCATGTTAACAAAAGAACAAATTGCAAAGCGTATTGCGCAGGAATTACAGGATGGCTTTTATGTCAACTTAGGCATAGGTATACCGACTTTAGTTGCCAATTACATTCCAGAAGGAGTTGAAGTGGTATTGCAATCTGAGAACGGATTGTTAGGAATGGGTCCGTTTCCATTTGAAGGAGACGAAGATGCAGATTTAATTAATGCAGGCAAGCAAACTATCACAACTGTTCCTGGTTCAGCTTTTTTTGATTCAGCGATGAGTTTTGGAATGATCAGAGCAGGCAAAGTTGACTTAACTGTATTAGGTGCGATGGAAGTGAATGACAGAGGTGATATAGCTAATTGGAAGATACCTGGCAAAATGGTTAAAGGCATGGGTGGAGCAATGGATTTAGTGGCGAGTGCCAAGAACATCATTGTTGCTATGCAGCATGTTAACAAAGCTGGGGAATCTAAACTTTTGAAAGAATGCACACTACCAATCACAGGAATTGCATGTGTAAAGAAAGTTGTATCTGAGTTAGGGGTTTTCAACATCAACGAGAACGGATTCGAGTTAATCGAGATTGCACCAGGTGTAAGTGTAGATGATGTAAAAGCCAAGACAGAAGGCAGACTTGTTATCAGTGAAAATCTAAAGACTATTTTAGTAGATTAATTTCTTTAAAAATAGTTTTTTAGTTCATTATTACTTGTAATTTTGCCGTATATGAAATTCGGCACCAAAGCATTACATGCAGGAATAGAGCCTGATCCAACCACAGGCGCAATCATGACTCCTATTTTCCAGACCAGTACATTTGTTCAGGAATATCCGGGACAGCACAAAGGTTATGCTTATGCGAGAGGAAAAAATCCAACAAGGACACAGTTAGAAAACAATCTTGCAGCATTAGAAAATGGTAAGCATGCTATTTGTTTTGCCAGCGGAATGGGAGCCATTGATGCCGTAATTAAGTTATTGAAACCAGGCGATGAAGTAATTACTGGCGATGACATTTATGGAGGTTCATATAGAATGTTTTCAAAAATTTATGAGCCATTCGGGATTAAATTTCATTACATCAATTTATACGATGCTGAGAACATCAAGCAATACATCAATTCCAATACTAAATTGATTTGGGCAGAAACACCAACCAATCCAACATTAAAGATTGTTGACATAAAAGCTGTTTCTGACATTGCAAAAGCTAATAATCTAATATTAGCGATAGACAACACATTTGCCTCACCTTACCTGCAAAATCCACTGGATTTGGGCGCTGATATTGTGATGCATAGTGCCACTAAATATTTGGGCGGACATAGTGATGTTGTGATGGGAGCTTTGATAACGAATGAGACATCATTGCATGAAAGACTGGCATTTATTTTAAATAGTTGCGGAGCCAATCCCGGACCGATGGATTGCTTCTTAGTGATCAGAGGTATTAAAACTTTGCATTTAAGAGTGAAGGCACATTGTGAGAATGGTAGAGCAATAGCACATTACTTAAAGAACCATCCAAAAGTGGGTAAAGTATACTGGCCAGGTTTTGAAGATGCGGCTGGTCATGAGATTGCAAAGAAGCAGATGCGTGATTTTGGAGGTATGGTATCATTCACTTTAAAAGGCGACGACTTTGATGCTGCCATGAGATTTGCCACCAATGTTAAAATATTTACTTTAGCAGAATCACTTGGAGGTGTTGAAAGTTTGGTTAATCATCCAGCGAGTATGACTCATGCCAGTATTCCAAAAGCAGAAAGAGAAAAAGCGGGCGTTGTGGACGGATTACTCCGTTTAAGTGTTGGCGTTGAAGATATAGAAGATTTGCTTGAAGATGTAGAGCAAGCTTTAGGAAAAGTTTAGCGAGATTCTACTTTTTTCTTGGCAACTTTTTCAACTTTTTGAGCCAGCAACCAGTCTATACCATCGTCGAAATTTGAAACGATGAGATAAGGTTGTTTCGGACGATTGACTCTATAGAAAAAAGCTGCAATCATTTTATATACCTGATTCTGAACATACACAACAGAAGCTTTTACTGGTGTATACTCTTCTATAACTATGGCATTATCTCTGGCTTGTTTAGTAATGCTGCATTTATGTCCAGCTTCGAAGATGAATACACCCGGAACTCCTGCAGTGATTTTATCATAATAGAATACCATTTCACTTTGAAGTTTTAAATCGAGCACAGCACCATCTTTCAGGTAGACATGATAGACACCATCTTTACGTTTACCAACAATAAAATTTTCATGTTCCAGTTTTTGAATGAGCTGATCTTCTTGTTTCATGTTGATTTAATATCACAAATAAGATGAATTCCCATCATTATATAGTTAATCTGGTATTAAAAGTGATACCCATGTGATTGGAAAAATAGACACAGGAAATAACTACAAATGTATAAAACATTGAATATCTATACTTTAATTACATCAAAAAGAGTAAACTTAAATATTAAAACAAGAGCCAACCTTTTTTGCAATTTACAGTCAAACCCATAAACAGTAATTTTATGAAACAAATCATCAATATTCTTTTAATAGCATTTATGCTTCTAGGAGCTACTGAAACCATTCAGGCGCAGAGAGGTCGGAAAACAGTGGTAGTAAAAAAAACGCCTCATAAAAAAACAGTGGTAGTTAAATCGCATCACCATAATTACAAGAGGAACAAAGTAGTTGTTGTTAAAAAACGTCCAGTAAAACAAGTTACTGTTTTACCAGCAGGATATACCACTATCATCTACAAAAACGGAACCTATCATTTCCATAACGGAAGATACTACCAGGCCAGTGGAACCAGTTATGTTGTGGTGAATGCTCCAAGAGGTGTTAGAATAAAAACAATACCTGTTTCACATAAAACAATAATAGTCAACAAAGTTAACTATTATTATTATCAGGGAACCTATTATACTAAAGACAGTAGTGAATATGAAGTTGTAAATCCGCCAATAGGTGCAATAATTTCAGAATTACCAGAAGAAAATGTTGAAGAGATTACCATTGATGGCAACACCTACTTTGAACACAATGGCTATCTGTATAAAAAGACAGATTCAGGTTATGAGGTGACTGGAAAATTAGAGGATTAATAAATAGAGAAATTCTCATTTCTACTATCACTTCCTTCTCCGATGGTAAAGGTATAGCGACCAGCTTTCAGGTTGTCAGCAGTAATTTTAAAACTTTCTGAAGGGGTGTGCGCATATAGTGTACCGCTGGCCACTTCCCTACCTGATGCATTGGTAATCGACCAGGGATAATAGGCTATTTCGGAAGGATAAAAATCGAAACTTATTTCGTTACTTGTCATGATGCGGTTGACATTGAAATTTTTGAGTTCGGATTTCGTTGCCCTACTAACAGGATTACAGGCATATGATGTTCTTCTTCCATCGACAAATACAACATCACCAAAATAATGTTTTATATTATTGGAGTGTGTTAATAAAGAAGAATCATTCATTAATTCAATTTTGGTATGTTTAGCAGAATCTAAAATATAAGATGTGTACATCCACGAATCACTAACAGTAGAGATCCCTTTAAGAGCATAGACCGTTTGGTTTTTATATTTCTCAACTTTCATTTTAAAGTAGAAAGTATCATCTTTTACATGAAGAGAATTGGTTTGCATCTTAATTCCATATTCCATGGCCAAGGGCGCATCATCTACATAAATGGTTTGTGACTTAAGTGATAAAATGCTGGCTAAACTTCCAATAAGAATTAGTAATTTCATATATCTTTGACAAAGTAAAAATACAAAATGCTGCAATTGATATTTTTTTTTGCAACAGATTGTATAAACGGTGTCTAATAACTGAAAAGTGTACAGCGATATCGAAATATTACAGGGTTGCAAGCGGCAGGAGCGACATTTTCAGGAGCATCTGTATAAACAATATGCCCCTAAAATGTTTGGGATATGTTTGAGATATGCGCCAGACAGAGATGTAGCTAACGATATTTTTCAGGAAGGATTTATTAGAGTATTCCAAAACATTCATCAATTTAAAGGAGAATCTGCTCTCAGCTCATGGATGTACAGAGTTTTTGTTACTACCGCAATTAATTATATACAAAGAACATTGAAGAGTCGTTTTGAAGTGAGCATGAATGAATCACTTTTAGACAAGGAAGAAAATTTAGATGAGACTGAGCGTGACCATTGGTTAAATCATGTTTCCAAAGAAGAGGCATTGTCCATGGTTCAGGCCTTACCTGAAAAATATCGATTAATTATCAATTTATATGCAATAGATAAAATGAGTCACCACGAAATTTCTGTTTTGCTTGGCATCTCAGAAACCAGTTCGCGGTCGCAATTATCAAGAGCGCGCAAATTATTATCAGAAAGATTAAAATTAGCATTAAGTAAAAAGATTGGAGAGTAAGGATTCACATATCGATCAATTTTTTGAAAAGCAGTTAGCTCAGTTAGAAGCTCAGCCAGACCAGAAAGCAAAGGAGGCTATATTTAAGTACCTCGAGCACACAGAGCATCCAATAGATTTTGCTTTAGAAAAAACATTAAGTGATTATAATGAAGCACCTACTTCACTTTCTGTATTAGAAAATCTTGGAAGTGATTTACCTGTTATTGATTTAGCTTTACACAGGCATCTTAAAACTTATGAAGAAGCACCAGATAAAGTTTTTTCTTTAGAACCTAAAAAGAAAAAACGCAGGGCGCTTTGGCTTATATTAATAATATTGTTTGTTTCAGTTGTAAGTTATTCAGTTTTATTAAATAAGAGCACGAGTTCAACCAAACAGAAAGTTTCGGTTAAACATGACAATCAAAATCAGTTTAATAAACAAGAAACAAATAATACTGAAAAACCAAGAGCACTTGAAAACATCAATTCACAAATTGAATCTTCAAATAATAAAGTCAGGCACACATTGAATAGAAAAACATCTGGGATATCAAATAAGGCTGCTGAACTGGAATCGAAAGAGGAATTTGAAACCGATGGATTAGGAAATTTTTTAGAGGCAAAAAGAATGGCTCCTTATGTTATATGCTTACCAATAGATGAGATTGCATTAGTTGCTTTAAAACAGAAATCAAACTCATTGCTTTATAAAACTGCACCATTTAGTTTTTTGTTTCAGGCAGGTGTTAATAGAGAAGTTGGACAAAGCAGTGCACTTTTAAGTAATAATCAGCATAAAGATGCACAGGCACTATTTAGTGAAAGTACTGGTAAATATAGAACAGGTAAATCATACAGCTTAATATTTGACTATCATTTCAGCAAGAAAATAAACATAGGTGTAGGTATTATTTATAGCAACAGTAGCAATGTTAGTTCGGTTGACTATTTTTATACAGATGTACCAGTATATGATACAACAGGCACTTTACGAGGATATTTAAAAAGGCCAGGCAGTAAAAGCAATCACACAGAGGCAGAAGTTAAAAATGAAAGTAGAAGTCTCTTCATACCAATTAACTTGCAGTACCAAATTTTACAATTTAGAAAATTAGGAATATGGATAGGTGCAGGTACGCAGTTCGCTTTACAGCGACAAATTACAGGACAATTTTTTGATTTCAAAAAAGAGCAGATGGTAGAAAACCGTGAGAAATTTTCAAGAGGACTACTGCCACAAATGCAAATTGGATTCAGATATCCTTTGACAGACAAATGGCAATTGAGCACAAAGTTTCAGATAGCAAGACAAACATTAACATTTAACATACAAGATGCAATTTTCAAAAGAGTTGAGATACTACCAACATTGAATTTTGGCCTTGTATATACACCTCATATACGTATTAAATGAAAAGAGCAATAATCATACTGTTACTAATAATAAACTGCCAAGAATTGGAATCACAGACTTTTCTAAAAAAAGGCAATGGTTTGCATATAAAAACATTTTACCATCAGCAGAATATTAATTACTATTTGACTAGTAGCGATAGTAAAGGTCAAATTTATACTATTTTATATGACACTGTAAGTTCAGGATTTAATTTTGGGCAAGAGTATTCTCAGATAAGATTAAGGATATATAACGGAGTATCTTGGTTAACAACCTCACCTGTTAAAATATATAGTTTATATACGATTGATGCACCCAGAGTGCTAGATTTACAGATAATCAAAGACAGGGTTTATATTAGTGGAAGCTTTGATTCTTCTGAAAACAATTTAGGTTCTGGAATCCTAACTTACCACGATAATTCGTGGCAGCGAGTAGCACAGAATATATTACAGAGAAATCCTGATTACTTCGAAGTTAGTAAGATCCATCAGGCAGGAAATGAAATTTTAATTGCGGGAAATTTTGATAGCATTCCGGGTGAGCGGGTAAATGGACTATTGATGTTAAGCAATAATGTTTGGAAAAGTGTCGGATCAGGAAGTTTTAAAGGGTTTCAAAGATTATCAGGCACCAGTAATGTGTTTTTTCACAGTGGCAAAGACTCTTTATATGTTTTTAACAAAAACAAGATTAAACCAGACAGTATAGAAATCGGAAATACAAACATCAAGAAGTTGGGCATTTATAGAAATTCAGAATTTCAAGCCATCGAGCATACATTTCATTACATTGGGGCATTAGCAGAATACAGGAAACAGCTGGTCGTTTTACCTACAAGTAATCTTATCTATATTAAAACAATATCTTATAGAGACAATGGCATATGGAAGAATTTCAATATTCCGGGGAGCGACTCATTTTATACGACTAATTATTTAGGACATCTTGAGTCGAATAATTTATTGTTTCTATTTTTTCAGGCTCCTGGTACAGGTATTAGCATCTACAGATTTGACGGAAATGAAATTACACTTAAAAACAGATTCAAATTATCTGACAACTATTTGAATCTTGAATTTTCAAAGAATGATGTAGAGGCCTTTATTTCTGGAAACTTTGGCACTTTAATTAGCGGGAATTACATTGATTCTTTTTACAAAATTGTAGGTATACGATTTGAGTCAGGTGCAATGGTATCTGGAAAATGTTATCACGACCTTAATTCAGACGGCATCTATCAGAGTGGAGAGCCATTGTTAGGCGGCATTAAAATTTTTGACGACAACAACAACAATCTAACTTTAAGTAATAAGGCTGGTGTATATACTTTGTACAGTAAATCTGGAGTAAATATTCGCATGGGAGCTCAATCTGAGACTGGTTTAGCTAATTCAGGAAATGTAAGCCTATCAAACATCAAAGACAGTATCTATCATGTTGATCTACCAATGACAGGTATTAAGTCATCTGATTTTGGTGTATATGTATATTCTGGAACTGGAAGAAGGGCCAAGCAGGGATTTGAAACAACGTATTCAATAGAATTAAACAATAGTTCAGATCAAACTAGAAATGTGATTGCAATGGTAAATTTTGATAATCGATTAAGAAATCTCAACTTTAAAAATTTTACCCCAGTCAATCAAAGTGCAGGACAATTTACTGTATTAAAAACAATAGAGGCAAGGAGTAAACTAATATTATATTATAGCGTAATTTATTCGGTAGACAGTTTTGTATTAGGAGAACAGGTTGTAACGAATGTTGTGTTAAATTTGAATGATGACAATTCAAACAACAACAGAGACACAATCATTCAGACAATAGTTTCAGCCTATGACCCCAATATTAAAGTAGCCCTACCATCAGAAGTTATCAGCAATCAGACAACTATAAAGTATGTCATTTATTTTGAGAATCTGGGCAACGATACCGCATTAAACGTAACAGTAATTGACACTTTTGAGACATTATTAAGTTTGAGAGATGTAGTATACGGAGGCACAACACATGGGAATGTGGCACCTTCTATAGAAAATAATTGTTTGATTTGGCATTTCGAAAACATCAAGCTTCCACCGAAGAAAACAGACAGTATCAATAACAAAGGGTATGTTAGTTTTAGATCAAATTTGAATTCTCAGGCTAAAAAGGGAGACACAATATTTAACAAAGCAGCCATATTTTTCGACTATCAGAAACCAGTAATAACCAATAAAGCTAAAGTGACATTTGTAAAAAACAATTCTATTGATGGTATTACGAAGAACAATATCATTGCGTATTATCCAAATCCATCAACAGGAATAATTTTCTATCGAAACAACAATAACAACTTTAAAGAATTAGAATTTTATAATTCAATCGGGCAAATGATACACACTGAAAAAATTAGCGACTTCGGTTATTTGGATTTAAGAGAAGTTTTGACAACAGGTGTATACACTATTAAAGTCAAGGGTTCTATAGAATCTACTGGGAAAATAATTATTAGCAGATAAATCAATGAGAATGGCAGGAGCAGGCTATGTCATATTTAGCTTTTTCGAAGCACTCCTTCCCTTCTTTAAAAGATAAATAGGCCAGAAACAGAGAACCAACAGCATCTACATATGGAAGTTTAAAAGCCCAATAGAGAACACTACTAAGCAGAAGTACAAAAGACATGTAGATACAGACACGAGCACACTCGGCATCTGCCATGATGGCTGGGGAATTGAGCGCTTTTCCCACTTTTGATTTCCATACAATGGTAAACCACATGATAACAATTGAGATAAGCGAGATGCAAACACCCCAGAAAGTAGCAAGAGGTTGGTGACCAGAAATAATGGATAAGGCAGCAGTAACGATCAACAGCAAGACCAGCAAGTAGAAAGCAACACCGGTAATTTTTAGTGCTTGTTTTTCAAAATCAGAGCGAATACTATCGGGATTTTGTTTAATTCTGACAATCATTAACAGGATTCCTGCACCTGAAATTACTTCTATAAAACTATCTGCACCAAATCCGAAGAGTGTTAGAGATTCATCTTCAGCACCAAAATTTGTGGCGATTATACCTTCGGTAATATTATATAAGATAGTAAAGACTGCCAGATAAAGAGCAATCGTGTAATATCTTTTGAATTTGATATGGTTAGAGTCATCCATTATTTATGGGTGATTTGAGGAATATCTTTTTTACGAAAGATATTGCCACAGTCGATGCAATGGAATTTTTTAATATAAATTGGCAGAGGAATCATTGTTAGCAGTAGGCCTATACCTTTACCGATGCCATAATCTTTTTCCGGCGACACTTCCTGAGAGCCACAGGCGGGACAAATAATAGAATTTTCTTGTTTCATAGTTATTACAAAATAACTACAAGTTCAGCAGAAAAGCAATTAATTGAACAGATAGAAAACTAATACAGCTATAACAGAAATTAATAACAGTGCTAAGAAGACAATTCGTAAAGGAGGCGACCAGTTCTTGATGATTGGCCAATTGTCGGTGAGTTGTTGCAAAGGGTAAGGCGTATTATGTAATTGAGGCGCCTTCATCAAATGGTTGTCTACCAATAAATTGAGTGCTGATGCATATTCACTGGCGGGCACCATGAGTTTAACGCCACCTAGGGCATTAGAATGCAAAGACACATTTTGAACTGTAAGTTCATTCTGCAAATAGGTTTGAATATCATTCGCATTGAGCAATGCAACAGCCAAAGCAGCCTCATGTGGGTATGTGTAGGTTTTAAGGATTACAAACTGTTGATACATGATTATTACTTTTTTTGAACAAGCTTAATGAAGTCTCGAAATAATTGAAATGCTTCTGAAAAATTTGAAAGAGGCACATTGGCAGCTTTATCGTTTACATCATGGTAGTATGGATATGGTCCGAGTAAATAAAAAAAGAAAGATGGCACACCAGCTTCAGAAAACCAGTAATGATCGCTATTTCTGGCTTTTCCTCTGGCCTTCACAGCAGGCAGATACGAGGCGTCATCGTTGACAGATTTTAGAAGGAGGAATTCCTTTGTATAGACCATCCCGTTGACAGTCATTACCCCTTCAGCGCCATTGCCCATAAGATCAATATTAATTAAGAACTTGATATTATCCAGAGGAAAGACAGGGTGATCAACAAAGTACTTTGATCCGATCAGACCAGTTTCTTCACCTGAAAATGCAATAAAAGCAACGGAATATGGTTGAGGATTTTCTTTGTAGTATTTAGCGAGATTAAGCATCATAGCAATACCACTGGCATTATCATTAGCTCCGGGAAAGAGCGCTTTATTTCCCATCATTCCGAGGTGGTCATAATGAGCAGTAATAACAACAAAGCTATCTTTGTATTTAGAGCCTTCTATGTAGCCGATAACGTTTTGGGAAGTGTAAGGCGCAAAGAATTTATTTTTAATTTTTATTTCGAATTTGGCTGGTTTAGAGCGATCGAAAACAGAGGAAAGTAAGATAATTGAGGGCACTTTGGACACTCTTGGACTACTACTCCAGGTCAGCTTATCATTTGTCAGTTTAATCAATAATTCTTTTTTATAGTCGGCACCATACTTTTTGAGAGTGATTGCAGCCTCTTCAAAATAGTTGGGAGTAAATGTATCCAGAATTGCAGCTTTTAGATGATACCCTTTATTATCATAATGTGATTCTGTATTAAGTTCTGAAAGAGGAATGAATTGAATTTCACCTTTAAAATCACAGGAAGGTGAAGAAGGATCTATAAGATAATCTACTCCAGGGATAAGTTTCACACCATTAAGAACCACTTCTACAGTATTAGGAAAAGTATTAACAGAGAAATCAAAATTTTGAAGGTATTGACCTTTAAAGCTTTTTAATCCATTACTTTTAAATTGAGACTCAATGTATGCAGCGGCCTTTTTATCGCCTTTTTTGACATAGCCTCTTCCATAGAAAGAAGGCGAACAGAGATCATTTATGACTTTCCGGGCATAAACAGTATCCTGAGCAAAGGAAGTCAGACAAGTGAAGGTGAAAACCAATGAAAAAGAGAATTTTAAAAACATTACGGCAAATATAAGTGGTAAGACGATATAACGTAGAGAGTATAAATCTATTATACAACAGACATATCATTGTGAATAATAAGAACGGGTATAATAAGCGTGTATGGAAATACGGCCTTTTAAATTTCTAAAAAAAAATTGTGATTTTATTTTAAAAATATAGTTATTTGCACCAACCAAAAAAATTACATCATGTCAGAAGTAGCAGAAAAAGTAAAGTCAATCATCGTTGACAAATTAGGAGT
>JACCDI010964531.1_pt1 | contig 22635 bp, 18 predicted proteins | sample 7442791 | NCBI WGS metagenome assembly JACCDI01 (sample SAMN15323434, study PRJNA562643) | freshwater metagenome | isolation source: river surface water | place: USA:Blue River Watershed | collected 2017-08-15
ATCCGCGCCATCCGCGACTACTTCAACCATGACATCGGCGACATCTTGATCGACACCGATGACATCTACGAGCAAGCACACCAGTTCATGGCCCACGTCATGCCTGAGCACGCGGCTCGCGTGAAGCGCTACAGCGACGAAACCCCGCTGTTCAGCCGCTTCCAAATCGAACATCAAATCGAGTCGGCCTATGCCCGCGAGGTCAAGCTGCCCTCGGGCGGCGTGGTCGTGATCGACCATACCGAGGCCTTGGTGTCGGTGGACGTCAACTCGGCGCGTGCCATCAAGGGCGGTGACATCGAAGAAACCGCCACCCGCACCAACTTGGAAGCTGCCGACGAGGTGGCCCGCCAAATGCGTTTGCGCGACTTGGGCGGCTTGATCGTCATCGACTTCATCGACATGGACGAGTCGAAAAACCGCCGCGAGGTGGAAAACCGCTTGCGCGACGCGCTGCGCCAAGACCGTGCGCGGGTGCAGTTCGGCACCATCAGCAAATTTGGTTTGATGGAAATGAGCCGTCAGCGCCTGCGCCCTGCCTTGAGCGAGGGGGCTTCCATCCCCTGCCCACGTTGCGGCGGCTCCGGCCATGTGCGCGACACCGAAAGCTCGGCGCTGCAAATTTTGCGCATCATCCAAGAGGAGTCCATGAAGGACAACACCGCCGCGGTGCACGCCCAAGTGCCGGTGGAAGTGGCTTCTTTCTTGTTGAATGAGAAACGCTCTGAAATCGCCAAAATTGAGATCCAACAACGCACCAATGTGCTGCTGATCCCCAACAAAGGTTTGGAAACGCCCAATTACAAATTGGAGCGCTTGAAGCACGACGACCCGCGTTTGGACAACATCCAAGCCAGCTACAAGATGGCCGAGGAAATCGAAGACCCGACCGCTGTCACCCGTCGCTCACAAGAACCCACCAACAAACAGTCGCCTGTCATCAAAGGTGTGTTGCCTGATTTGCCCGCGCCACCTGCCGAGGCGCGTCCAGCCAGGCCCGAGCGCACGCCGCCTGCAGCGCCTCGCGCTGCGGCCACGGCTGCCGCCCCAGCAGCTGCTGAGAAAGGCTTCTTTGGCTGGCTCAAGTCCTTGTTTGGCGGCTCAGAAACTGCACCTGAAACCACCCCTGCACGCAGCACCACTGGCAAACCTGGTGAACGCCGTGAGGGCGGTCGTGAAGGTGGTCGAACTGAAGGCCGAGGCGATGGCCGCCGTGGTGGTCGTCGCGGTGAACGTGGCGGCGAACGCGGTGAAGGTCGCCATGCGGAAGGGCGCAACCCTGAAGCCCGCACCGAAAGAAGCGCGGAAGGTCGCGGTGAAGGCCGCACTGAAGGCAGGAGTGAAGGCCGCGGTGGTCGCAATGGCCGCGGTGAAGGTCGTGGTGAAGGACGTAATCGCCCAGAAGCACGCCAAAGCGATGGCCGTGGCACAGATGCAGTCAATGAAGACAACCGCCATCTTGATGCAGCGGCGAAAGCTGACAACCCAGACGCAACGGGTGACAAGCCTGCGCGCCAAGCGCGTGGCGAGGGTCGTCGCGGACGGGGCCGCCGAGGCGATCGATCCACCAACGGCGACAACCCTGCCGCGCTGGACGATAAATCCATCCCACAAGCCTCGGATGAGCAAGCCGTTGAATCAACTGCACCAGCGAATGAAGCCAGCCCTGCGAGCAACGATGGCGAACGTGTCAACGAGCGCCGTGAGCGCCGTGGCCGTGACCGTTATGGCCGTGAGCGTCAACCCCGTTCTGCGCAGCAAGATGCTTTCCAAGACCAGCCAGAACAGGGACAAGCACCTGAGTCACAAGCTGCTCAACAGACGCCAACCGCGCCTGCCAGCAGTTCAGCGCCTGCCAAGAGCCTGCGCATGCCCGTCATCGCCTCCTACGATTTGCCGTTGGACCAGTTGCAAAGCGTGGCGCAGTCGTCTGGTTTGGAATGGGTCAACTCCAACCCCGAGCGCATCGCGCAAGTGCAAGCGGCCATCGCAGCAGAGCCGCGTGCGGTTCATGTGCCGCGTGAGCGTCCACCGGCCGTGGTGTTGGACGAAGGTCCCTTGATCTTGGTGGAAACCAAGCGGGACCTGAGCCAGATGAAGATGCCGTTCGACAACAGCTGATTGATCCTCAAGGCCTCTCTGATTGAGAGGCCTTTTTCATGGCGAGACCTGCGTCATTGAGAGGGGTCTCAGCCCTCAACCTTGGCAGACAGCTTCCAGCAGGCCAAGGCCTGTGCGTTGTCACCCTTTTGCTCGGCCAACTCGGCCAACGCGCGCCAGGCTTGACGCTGCAAATCGGCCGCACCCAGGCGAGGGGCGACCTGCGACAGCATTTGCTGCGCCTTGCCCCACAAACCATGTCGCAAACAGACCATGCCGCTCAGGTACTGCAACTCCAGACTGCGCGGATTGGCCAAGCGGGCTTGCTCAATCCGGGCCAGCCATTCGCTGTCTGGCGGCAAGGCGTTCAAGGTGGCAGATAAAAGGCGCACCAAACGCTGACGTTGCGACAAGCTGCCGGTCTCTGGCATGCGAGTGAGCTCGGTCCAAACAGGCAACAACCATTTCAGGACCAACAGAGGGTCCCCTTCCAGCGACAACAGACGCTGTGCACCGTGCATCGCAATATCAGGTTGCTGGCGTTCTTCTGGCAGCAACAAACTCCAAGTGGCCTGCAACTGGCCGCTGTCATGGCAATCATCCAAACAGGCCACCGCCAAGCCGCGCACCAAACTGCGGGCGGGACCAGCGGCAAAAGCGCCATGCTTGGCCAGCAAACGCGCTGTGTCCAAAGCCGGCAAATGCAGTTGCCCCAGACGATCCGCCTTCAAGCGCAAGCGCAAGGCCAGGGTGCGTCGGGCCGTGCCATGGGGCAATTGGGCCAGGAACTGTTGCGCGGTGGTGTTGTCACGGTCGTGCAAAGCCCAACGCACCGCATTGAGATAGGCCGCATCGCGCAACTCAGGTTTCTGATCCACCCGCGCACCGCTGTCGCTGTGCGCCAGCACCTGTTGGAAATGTTGCTCACGGGCAGGTTTGTCGCGCAAGGCATGGGCGCTTTCGGCAGCCAACAAATGCAACAAACTGCGCATCAGCCCCAGCGAGGCTTGGGTGTCTGTGGGCGCCACGCTCAGCAGGCTTTCCACTTGGCTGAGCGCTTTGAGTGCCGCTTTGCGGGAACGGGTGTAACGACCCGTCATCCACAGCACCATGGCATTGAGCAAGGCGGCTTGCGCCACCCGTTCACGTTGTTGGGCTCGCCAACGCTTTGCTTGGGCGGGCAACTCGAACACCCCGAGCACACCGCGCAAGGCGACATAGACCAGCACAAAGCACAAGACTGTGCCGACCACCACCAAATTGAGCGACATGTCGATCCGGTAAGGCGGTACAAACAAGGTGACCGTGCCAAATCGCTGACTCAACCCCAGTGCAGCAGACACGGCCAATCCGAACAAGGCCAACAACCACAGAGCCCAGCGCATGTCAGCGTCCTGCCGCCGCTGTCGCCAAAGCGGCCATCGTGCCGTCTAAGCGAGGCATGTCAGCCACATGAATTTGCCCTTGCACTTGCCGCATGAGGTTTTTGGCGGTTTGACCTTGGCGATGGGCGAGGTCAAAAAATCGGTTCATGTCACGCTCAGCCATGGCCAAGTCATTGCGAGCCGTCACAGTTTGTCGCGCCAGCAAGCCCAGTCGCGCATTGAGCAAGCGCAGTTTGAGGTTTTCACGGGCGAAGAAACTTTGTTCTGGGGACAGCAAGACGGCATCGGGTTGTTCAATGCGACTCACCCGCACCAAACCAGTCACTTCCGACCACATGCGGCGGCCAACTGAAGCCCAATCGCCATCTCGCCAAATTTGGGTCCACGTGGGAAGAGCTGCTTGATCAGGCCTTGCGGAGGCCCGTGTGTTGGGTCCCACGGCATTCATGGGCGGCAAGGTTTCAACCAACAGCACCAATTCATCGAGTCGGATCAGTAACCCAGGCACATCGGTCAAAGTGGCCGATTGCAGCCGGTCAATGTCATGTTGAATGGCCCGCAGAACGGGTGCCAGGCGCGGTTGCGCCACTTTGGAGAGGCGTTTTTGGGCGGTTTGCAAAGCCACCAACATCGGCTGCACGCTGCCGGTGAGTTCAGCCTGTTGTTGCGCCAAGCCCAGCGCCGACTCGATATCGACCACCAAGTTTTCATCACGGGAACGCGACAAACTTTGCATCAACTCTTCCAACTGGCTGCGCTGCAGCGCCACTTCGCTCAAGCGGGCATCCAGCAAAGCAACACGGGCAGCCGTCTCTTGGGTTTGGTCTTGTGCGGTTTTGGCCAGGCTGTTGGCCTGCATGGACAACTGGCCAGCATCAGCGCTTTGTCTGGCCAGCAACTCTTGCATGGTGCTCATTTTTTGCCAGAGCTGCCAGCCCATCAGCAAGCTCAACACCGCCAACCCAAGGCTGATTTGGGGCAACCACCTGCGCCATCGTGAAGCCTGGGAGGTGGAACTCTCTGTCGTGGGTGCACTGCTCATTCAAAGGATTCTAATGAGGCGAGCACCGCTGCCACACTGGGCATGGAAACCTTCACCTCACTGAACCCCATGTGCAAAGCCGCTTGTGCAATGCGCTCATGCGTGGCCAAGGCTTTGGCAGATGACCAATCTTCATGGGGCACGAGCTGAGCCAGGTTGTGCACCGACTGCGAACTGCTGAACACCCAAACACTGCCATCATGCGCAGCTTGCCTGGCTTGGGCCAACTGCGGGGCATCCCACACAGGCAGATGGCGCTGGTACACCGCCATGCTGTCGACCTGCACCCCCCTGTTTTGCAACTGCTGAATCAACCAATCACGCCCCACCCCTTCAGCGGTGCTGTCGGGCTTGTCGGCATCGCTGCCTCTGAGGATCAACACAGCGCGATCCGTCTGGAGTTGGGATTGCACCACCCGCCACAAGGCCTCGGTGTCAAATTGTGCGGAGGTGGGCGGGGGACTGTCGATCAAACCCATCGGCACCCCGGCATCCAGCAGCGCTTGGCGGGTCCCCGGACCTGTGGCCCAGCACCGGGTCAGGCCCCAACCAGCCTGGGGGGTTTGTTGCTGAAAGGCATGCTGCACCGCTGCACGGCTGACGAACATGACGGCTTGGTAACCATGCCAAGCAGACATGATTCCTTTGATGCGCATCAAATCGGCATGGGCTTGGACCTCGATGAGAGGCCATGATTGAACTTTGAAGCCCGCTTTATCGAGGCTCTTGGCCCAGACGGCCAACTCAGCGGCAGGTCGGGTGAGGATGACGCCGGGGCGCCGCTTCACTCAACGCGCCCCTTGGGCACGCAATTGTTTGGCAGCTGACAAGCCCAGTTCTTCCGCTTCTTCCAAGGTGCTGACATCACCTTGGCTGTGAGCCCGTATGAGCGGGGCGTGCAAGTCTTCGGGGTTGCCCCAAGCTGCATGCAAATCGAGCACGGGGCCATGCAACACCGCGTGGGCTGCCAGGGGCATGGAACAACTGCCCCCCATGGCACGGCTGACGGCACGTTCGGCGGCCACAGCCAGCCAGGTGGTTTGATCGGCCAAGGGTGCCAAGATCTGGCGCACATCATCGCGGGCACTGCGGATTTCAATGCCCAAAGCACCTTGCCCAGCAGCGGGCAGCATATCGGTGGTGGCAAAAATGTGGCGAATGCGGTCCGCCAGTCCCAAACGCTTCAAACCCGCAGCGGCCAGCACAATGCCTGCATATTGACCCTCATCGAGTTTGCGCAAGCGGGTGTCCAAGTTGCCACGCAGGGGCTCGATCTGCAAATCGGGGCGCATGGCGCGCAGCAACACGGTGCGACGCAAACTCGAAGTGCCCACCACCGCACCCTCTGGCAAGTCTTGCAAGCTGGCAAAGTGCGGGGACACCCAGGCATCGCGTGGGTCTTCACGTTCCATGACACACGCCAAGGCAAAACCTTCAGGCATGTCCATGGGCACGTCTTTGAGGGAGTGCACCGCCAAGTCGGCTCGACCTTCTTCCAAGGCGACTTCGAGTTCTTTGACGAACAAACCCTTGCCGCCGACTTTGCTGAGGGAGCGGTCGAGGATTTGATCGCCCTGGGTGGTCATGCCCAAAATGTCCACCTGATGTCCCAGACCACGCAACAGATCTTGCATGTGGTGGGCTTGCCAAAGAGCCAAGCGGCTTTCACGGGTGGCGATGGTGAGGTGAATAGGATTCAAAACAGAGCCAAATCAAAGGAAATTTGTCTCTTGAATGCTAGCATGGGGTCACTCATGGTTTTCCCTTGTGAACCACCCATTTGCCCATGCCCAAGCCAGCCCCTCGCTCTTCAACTCGTCCCCCCACCCGTTCTGGTTTACAGGCGGCGTTGGCCCTGCAAGACCGGCCCTTGGTGGACGACATCCGTTGGTTGGGGCGCATTCTGGGAGATGTGATTCGTGAGCAAGAGGGCGATGACGCCTTTGCCCTGGTTGAGCACATTCGCCGACTGTCGGTGGCGTTTCGCCGCGATGCCGATGCGCTGGCCGGCAAGGCTTTGAAAAAGCAACTGGCTTCGCTCTCCAGCGAACAGGCGGTCAGCGTGATTCGCGCTTTCACGTATTTCAGCCACTTGGCCAACTTGGCCGAGGACCAACACCACATCAGGCGACAACAGTTGCACGACCGAGCCGGCGACGTGCATGCTGGAAGCGTGGAACAGGCCTTGGGCAAACTCAAAACCGCCGGTTGGACCCACAAAGCCGTGCGTCAAGCCTTGGCCCACGCCCATATTTCGCCGGTGTTGACCGCCCACCCCACCGAGGTGCAACGCAAAAGCATTTTGGACGCCGAGCGTGGCATTGCCCACAGTTTGCAAGAACGCGACGCCATCACCTCCCGCCCCACGGACGCCACCACGGCCCGCGCCATGGCGCTCATTGAAGCGCAGGTCCGCGCAAGGGTGCTGCAGCTGTGGCAAACCCGTTTGCTGCGCTTCACCAAACTCACCGTGGCCGACGAGATTGAAAACGCCATGGGCTATTACGAGTCCACTTTTTTGTCGGAGATCCCCAAGCTTTACGCAGATTTGGAAGCGGACCTGGGTGGCCAAGCCATTGCGCCTTTTTTGCGCATGGGCCAGTGGATGGGCGGCGACCGCGATGGCAACCCCAATGTCAACGCCGACACCTTGCAGTACGCCATGCAACGCCAATGCGAGGTGGCGCTGCGCCACTACCTGACTGAAATCCATTGGCTGGGCAGCGAGCTGTCCACCTCGGCCATGTTGGTGGGTGTGCCACCCGCTTTGCAAGCCTTGGCCGATTCGTCACCCGACACCAACGCCCACCGGCAAGACGAACCCTATCGACGCTGCCTCACCTTTGTGTATGCGCGTTTGGCCGCCACCTTGTCGCACCTCACAGGCAAAGAAGCTGCACGGCACGCCTTGCCGCCGCAAAACCCCTACCCCGATGCCGACAGCTTGCTGGCCGATTTGCGCACCTTGGACGAAGCCCTCACCGCGCAACACGCCCAAGCCTTGGCAGTGCCGCGACTGCGTCCGCTGATGCGAGCGGTGCAGGTGTTTGGTTTCCATTTAGCGACAGTCGATTTGCGCCAAAGCTCGGACCAGCACGAACTGGTGGTGGCCGAGTTGCTGAAAGTGGCGGGCCTAGAAACCCACTATGCCAAGCTGGATGAAGCAGCGCGGCAAGCCTTGCTGGTGCAGGTGTTGAACGACCCACGCCCCTTGCGCATCCCGCACCACGCTTACAGCGCCCACAGCGTGTCCGAGTTGCGAATTTTTGAAACTGCGCGGCAAATCCGGCACGACTTTGGCCCGCAAGCGATTCGCCACGCCATCATCAGCCACACCGAGAGCGTCAGCGATCTGCTGGAAGTGTTGGTGCTGCAAAAAGAAACCGGCCTGCTGCAGGGCAGTTTGAACAGCGGGGCTAAGGCCGAGTTGATTGTGTCGCCCCTGTTTGAAACCATCGAGGACCTGCAACAAGCGCCCCACATCATGCGCGGCTACTACGCCTTGCCAGGCATCGCGGCCATGGTGAAACGCAGCAGCAGCGAGCAAGACATCATGCTGGGTTACTCGGACAGCAACAAAGACGGCGGCATTTTCACCAGCAACTGGTCGCTCTACCAAGCCGAATTGGCCTTGGTGAATGTGTTCGAACAGTTGGAAGAACAACACGGCATCACTTTGCGTTTGTTCCATGGCCGAGGTGGTACCGTGGGTCGTGGCGGTGGCCCCAGCTACGACGCTATTCTTGCGCAACCCCCTGGCACGGTACGTGGGCAAATCCGCCTGACCGAGCAAGGCGAAGTGATCAACTCCAAGTACGCCAACCCCGCTTTGGGCCGACGCAACCTGGAAACCTTGGTGGCCGCCACCTTGGAGGCCAGTTTGTTGCAAACCCAAAAAGCCGCGCCACGCGCTTTCATTGAAGCGGCTGAAAGTTTGTCTTTGCACAGCTTCAAGGCGTATCGGCATTTGGTTTACGAGACGCCCGGTTTCACCGATTACTTTTTTGAAGCCACACCGCTGCGCGAAATTGCCGCGCTCAACATTGGTTCGCGGCCAGCGTCGCGCAAAGCCTCGCAACGCATCGAAGACCTGCGCGCCATTCCATGGGGGTTCAGCTGGGGGCAATGTCGCCTGACCCTGCCCGGCTGGTTGGGTTTTGGCACCGCGGTGCAGCAGTTCTTGGAGCACCACCCCACGCTGTCGCGTACACAGGCACTGGCCTTGCTGCGCCGCATGGACAAGCAATGGCCGTTTTTCCGCACCCTGCTCTCGAACATCGACATGGTGATGGCGAAAAGCGACTTGGCGCTGGCCTCGCGTTACGCCGAGTTGGTGACCGACGCCAAGTTGCGTCGGCGCATTTTCAAGGCCATCGAAGCTGAGTGGCACTTGACCGCACAGGCCCTGCAACTCATCACGGGGGCGAAACAGCGCTTGGCGAACAACGCCTCACTGGCGCGGTCCATCAAACACCGCTTTCCCTACATCGATCCGCTGCACCACCTGCAAGTGGAATTGATCCGCCGACACCGTGCCGGCATCACCGACGAGCGGGCGCAACGCGGCATCCACTTGTCGATCAACGGGATAGCAGCGGGTTTGCGCAATACCGGCTAGCGACTGTTATTGCGAGGCCTTGTCATTGCGGGGCCCTGTCATTGCGGGGCCCTGTCATTGCGAGCGAAGCGAAGCAATCTACTTGTGACAGATTGCTTCGCTTCGCTCGCAATGACGAATTAGCTATGCTCGCAATGACGAATTGGTTTTACCAGCAATGACAAATTGGCTTTGTTTGCAATGACCCGTTTTATTTGCTGGCAGGTGCAGCAGGCGCCTCAGCAGCTGGCGCGGCAGGTGCTGGCGCAGCAGCTGGTTTGGTTTCTTCAGGGGCATGCACCGCATCAGCGCCATGCTTTTCTCCGCTCATGTCCACGCTGTCTCCAGCCTTGAAAATGACAAACAACGCCAACGCCGCGAACGCCACGAATCCCAATGCAATTTTCCACATGATGCTTGTCTCCAAAAAATTTGTTGCCCTGTCAGAGGGTTGGGCAGGAATTTAGCACTGGAGTTCTGTGGGTTGGCTTACAAGTCGTTCAGTCTTTTAAGAATATCTTTGGAAATTTGTTGTCCAACAGTTTTCCCATGCTGATGCGTGGCTCAACTTGGTATCCCAGCTTTTCATAAAACACGATGGGGGTCTGGTTGGAAGTGACGATTTGCAGATTGACCTTGCAGCAACCCTTCTCAGCAAGGGCTTGCTCGGCATGCCTAACCAATTTGCTGCCAACACCCCATTTCCTGACATCAGGGCGCACAGCAATGGCATACAACCACCCGCGGTGCCCATCGAACCCGGCCATGGCCGTGCCCATCACAGTGTCCTCTCGTGTTGCAACAAAGAACAACCCGTCCTTGGCACACAATTTTTGGTCGATGGTGAAAGCGGGATCGTTGTGCGCGGCTGTGTAGGCAAAAACGATTTCCCACAGCTGGATGACTTGCGCTCGGTGAACTGAATCTTCGTATGGATGAATTTGCATGGGCTTTTGCTTTGGCAGACAGGTAAATCGAAAGTGATGCTGAATTTTGATTACTTTTCAAGTGAATATTTTTCGATTATTCGTTCAAATCGAACGATTCGCGCTAAACTGAATTCATGCAAAGCTTCACAGCCAACCAAGCCAAAACTCAGTTCGGCCAGTTCCTCGACACCGCCCAGCGAGAGCCTGTGCAAGTGTTGAAGCATGACCGGGTGGTGGGTGTCTTGGTGTCGGCCAAAGACTACGAAGCCATGCGCACGTTTTACGCGGACCGTTTACAACACCGACTCCAACAAAGTGCGGCTTTGGCCGAAGCCGCAGGCCTCACTCCGAACAAGCTCGACGAGTTGCTGAGTGCCCCAGACTGATTGGGTGCTGGACACCAACGTCTTGATCAGTGCGGCCCTTTCCAGCAAAGGCGCCCCACACGCCTTGGTGCAACATATCTTGAGCCATGGTTGTTTGGTTTTCTCCAGCGCCACCTTTGAAGAATTGCGCAGCCGTCTCTACCGCCCTAAGTTTGATATTTACCTCAGCTTGGACATGCGCGAAGGCCTGCTGCATGACTTCAGCGCCAGCGCAAAATGGGTGGAAGCCGATGTGGTGTTGCCCTACAGCCGCGACCCCTCTGACGATGTGTTCATCGCCACGGCCTTGAAAGCGGGCTTGGATTTTTTGGTGAGTGGCGACAAAGACTTGCTAGAAGCACCCATGCCAGAGGGCATGCAAGTAATGACACCCGTCCAAGCCTTGGCATCCCACACCTAAAATGCCTGCATGACTTCCAATTCGCTCGACCGCAAATCTGAGGCTTGGTCCGCCCTTTTTTCTGAACCCATGAGCGAGTTGGTGCAGCGCTACACCGCCAGCGTGTTTTTCGACCAGCGCCTGTGGCGTGCCGACATACAAGGCAGCTTGGCCCATGCCGAGATGCTGCAAGCCCAAGCCATCATCAGCGCGCAAGACCTGGCTGACATCCAGCGCGGCTTGGCGCAAATCACCCAAGACATCGAGAGCGGCCAGTTTGAGTGGAAACTGGAACTCGAAGATGTGCACCTGAACATCGAAGCACGCCTGACCCAACTGGTGGGCGACGCGGGCAAACGCCTGCACACCGGACGCAGCCGCAACGACCAAGTGGCCACCGATGTGCGTTTGTGGTTGCGCGATGAAATCGACGCCATCCGCGAACTGCTCAAAGCCCTGCAACGCGCTTTGGTCGATGTGGCCGCCCAGCACACCGAGACGGTGATGCCCGGTTTCACCCATTTGCAAGTGGCGCAGCCCATCAGCTTTGCGCACCACCTCTTGGCCTATGTGGAAATGCTCTCGCGGGACGAAGAACGCATGGGCGAAATTCGTACTCGCACCAACCGCTTGCCCTTGGGGTCGGCAGCACTGGCTGGCACGACCTACCCGCTGGACCGCGCCCGTGTGGCGACGACCCTGGGCATGGTCAATGCACACGGCGATGCACAGCTGTGCCAAAACAGTCTGGACGCGGTGAGTGACCGCGACTTCGCCATCGAGTTCACCGCTGCCGCATCACTGTGCATGGTGCACATCAGCCGCTTGTCGGAAGAGCTGATCATTTGGATGAGCCAGAACTTTGCTTTCATCCAATTGGCCGACCGCTTCACCACCGGCTCTTCCATCATGCCGCAGAAGAAAAACCCCGATGTGCCCGAGCTGGCGCGGGGCAAAACCGGGCGTGTGGTGGGCCATTTGATGGGCCTCATCACCTTGATGAAAGGCCAACCGCTGGCCTACAACAAAGACAACCAAGAAGACAAAGAACCGCTGTTTGACACGGTGGACACTTTGAAAGACACGCTGCGCATCTTTGCCGAGATGATCGGTGGTCAAACCACCGCTTCCGGCACCAAAGAAGGCGGCCTCACCGTCAACGCCGCCCACATGGAGGCCGCTGCCAAAAAAGGCTTTGCCACCGCCACCGACTTGGCCGACTACCTGGTGAAAAAAGGCCTGCCTTTCCGTGATGCCCACGAAACCGTGGCGCACGCTGTGAAAGCCGCGGCCAGCCACCGCTGCGATTTGTCTGAGTTGCCACTGAATGTGCTGCAAGGCTTTCACGCTTCTATTGAGAAAGACGTGTACGACTGCTTGAGCCTGAAGGGTTCCTTGAACGCCCGCAACACCGTGGGCGGCACCGCGCCAGGGCAGGTCCAGCAACAAATTGCCCGACACCAACAAAGGCTGGCTTGAGCCAAAAACACTTGCCAATGCAAAATTCTCAACGCCCCCGCATCCTGATCATTGGAGGCGGTTTCGGCGGACTGGAAACGGCCAAAGCCCTGGCCAAAGCACCGGTCGACATCACCTTGGTGGACAAAACCAACCACCACTTGTTCCAGCCCCTGCTCTACCAAGTGGCCACCGCAGGCTTGGCAGCACCTGCGATTGCCGCACCCACCCGCAGCTTGTTCCGACACCAAGCCAACCTGACCACCTTGCTCGCGGAAGTCACCAACATCGATGCAGCAGGCCAACAAGTGCATTTGTCCGATGGCAGCACCCTGGTGTTTGACCACCTGGTCGTCGCCGCGGGTGCCACCCACAGTTACTTTGGACACGACGATTGGGCCACCCATGCGCCAGGCTTGAAAACGCTGGAGGACGCGTTTGAAATTCGCCGCCGCCTGCTGTTCGCCTTTGAATCTGCGGAAAAAGAACCCGATCCTGAAAAACGCCAAGACTGGCTGACCCTGTGCGTGATTGGCGCAGGCCCCACTGGCGTGGAGATGGCTGGTGCCTTCGCCGAAATTGCCAGGCAGACCTTGGTGGGTGAATTTCGCCGCATCAACCCACATGACGCCCGGATCTTGTTGATCGAAGGCGGACCGCGGGTGCTGCAAGCCATGCCCGAGACCTTGAGTGCGAAAGCGTTGAGCCAATTGCAAAGCCTGGGCGTCGAAGTGCGCCTGAATGCGATCGTCACCGCCATCGATGCGCAGGGTTTACAGGTACGCGGTCCTGCACCCGCTGGGGTTTTGGGAAGTGTGGACTACACCATTGCCAGCAAATGTGTGGTTTGGGCAGCGGGCGTCGCCGCGTCGCCTTTGGGCGCCAACATGGCCCAAAACACCGGCTGCTCCATCGACCGCGCTGGGCGCGTGGTGGTCAGTCCAGACCTGAGTGTGCCGGGCTTCCCGCAGATCAGCGTGATCGGCGACTTGGCCGCAGCCTTCAGCCACCAACCAGGCAAACAACCCAAGGCGGTACCTGGGGTGTCACCGGGCGCCAAACAAATGGGGCACCTGGCAGCCGCCAATATCCTTCATCGGATTGCGGGTAAAGCCACCCAAGCGTTTCGCTATGCCGATTACGGCAACCTGGCCACCATCGGTCACAACAGCGCCGTGGTGGATCTGAGCACCCCGCTGGGCCCGTTGCGGTTTTCCAACCGCCTGGCCTGGTGGTTCTGGCTGTTGGCGCACATTTACTTCCTGATCGGTTTTCGCAATCGTTTGGTGGTTTTGATGGATTGGGCCATGGCCTATGCCAGCTTCAGCCGCAATGCCCGGGTGGTGGCTGGCACCCTGGAGAAACCCGAACATGTGGGTGAAAGCTGACACCCTGGAGTTGTTTCTGCGTATGATTTATTCAGCAGGGCAAAGACCCATTCAGACAACAACCCGAGACAACCATGAACACCAAAGCCTCCAGTCTGGTGCTTGAACGCATCTACCAGCACGAAAAATCCCATCCCCATAAAGTGTTCCTGACCCAACCTGTGGGCAACGGCAAGGTCGTGGATTACACCTGGTCACAAACACTCGACCAATCGCGCCGCATGGCCGCGCATCTGACATCACTGGGCTTGCCACACGGCGCCAAGGTGGCCCTGCTGTCCAAGAATTGCGCTCACTTTTTCATGGCTGAACTGGCCATTTGGATGGCGGGTTTTTCCACTGTGGCGATCTTTCCCACTGAAAGTGCCGACACGGTCAAATTTGTACTGGAACACTCGGAATCGAGTCTGCTGTTTGTGGGCAAACTGGATGAATGGCACAAACAGGAACCCGGAGTGCCGTCGCACATTCCCAAAATTGCTTTTCCTCTGGCCCCTGCCACTGCATTTGACAAGTGGGATGACATCATCGCCCGAACAGCGCCATTGACGGGTGAAGTGTGGCGTGAGCCCACCGACCTGGCGATGATCATCTACACCTCAGGTTCAACCGGGCAGCCCAAGGGTGCCATGCATTCCTTTGAGCGCATCAGCGATGCCGCCCAAGGCATTATCAACCGCATGGTGGACACCATGGGTGCCAACCGGGAAGACCACCGGATCCTGTCTTATTTGCCATTGGCCCATGTGTTTGAGCGAGCCTTTGTCGAAACCATGACCTTCATGGAGGGCCGCATTCATGTGTTTTTTGCCGAATCCCTGGACACTTTTTTGCAGGATCTGCAACGTGCCCGCCCCACCATCTTCATCTCGGTGCCACGTTTGTGGCTGAAATTCCAGCACGGCGTGTTCGCCAAAATGCCTGCCAAAAAACTCAATCTGTTGCTGAGTTTGCCCATCCTCAACAAAGTGGTGGCGCGCAAAATATTGGTGGGTCTGGGTCTGGACAAAGTCGAGTTGGCTGGCAGCGGCTCTGCCCCGCTGCCCCCAGAACTCATCCGTTGGTACCGTCGTTTGGGTCTCAACCTGGTGGAAGGCTATGCCATGACAGAGGACTTCGCCTATTCACACACCCAAACAGCCGAATTCAATGAACCAGGCTATGTCGGCACACCTTACCCTGGCGTGCAAGTGCGCATCAGCGATGAAGGTGAAATCCTCATCAAGTCGCCAGGACAAATGTTGGGTTACTTCAAACGCCCCGACCTCGATCAACAAAGCTTCACCGAAGACGGCTTCTTCAAAACAGGTGACTTGGGTTCGCGCTTACCCGATGGTCAACTGAAAATCACGGGACGCTTGAAAGAGCAATTCAAAACCAGCAAGGGCAAGTATGTCGCCCCAGCACCGATTGAAAACCGCTTGAATGCCAACCCCTTGATCGAACTGTCGATGGTGTCAGGCAGCGGTTTTGACAAAGCCTATGGCTTGGTGGTCTTGGCTGAAGAATGGCGTCCCAAACTTCAACAGTCAGGTGTGCGCAGTGACATCGAACAGCAACTGACCGAATGGCTTCAGCATGTGAACGCCCATTCAGCCGACTATGAGCAACTCAAAATGCTGGTGGTCTCCACAGAACCATGGACCATTGAAAACGGTTGCTTGACGCCCACCATGAAAATCAAACGCAGTCGCATCGAATTCATGGTGCAGCAGCAGCTCGACGGTTGGTACAGCGCCAGCCAAACCATCATCTGGCATTGACGTCGGTGTTGTCAGGGCCTGCTTTTTCTTGACAGTGCCCAAGCCAATGCGCCACCCAGCAGGCCCCAAAAAGCCGAGCTGATACCCCACAAACTGAAGCCGGACGCTGTCAGTGCAAACGTGATGAAAGCCGCTTGTCGCTGCTGGGCATCTTGCATGGCAGTGGCCAGCGCGTTGGAGATGGTGCCGAACAGGGCAATGCCAGCGATCACGGTCACCAAGGCCTTGGGGAAGGCGGCAAAAATGCTGACCATGGATGCCCCAGCCAATCCAGCCAATAGGTAAAAAACACCTGCTGCCATGGCGGCGGTGTAGCGCTTGTTGGCATCTGGATGGGCTTCAGGTGATGAACAAATCGAAGCTGTGATCGCCGCCAAATTCACCGACAAGGCCCCAAAGGGGGCCAGCAGCATATTGACCACACCGATCCAACCCATGACCGGCGTGATGGGGGCTTGGTAGCCATTGGCCCGCAAAGACGCCACGCCAGGGATGTTTTGCGAGGCCATGTTGACGATGAAAAAAGGCACAGCCAAGCCGATGAACCCCGACAGTGTGAAACTGGGCGTGGTCCATACCGGTTGCGCCCATTGCCAGTCGATGTCTTGCACATGCACTTGTCCCTGCCATGTCGCCCAAGCGCCACCCAGCAACATGGTCAACACCACGGCATAGCGCGGCCACCATCGTTGCGCCAGCAAATACACCAACACCATGAGCAACGGCAACCACAGATCGCTGGCCATCACCACAAACACATCCACACCGAGTCGCAGCAACACACCGGCCAACATGGCAGCCGCCAAGGACAAGGGGACACGGTCCATGAAGCGTTCAAACACACCGGTAAACCCAACCAAGGCCACCAAGGCAGAGGACATGACAAAGGCCGCGATCACCTCGGCCATGGGCGTGCCCGGGGCAGAGATGATCAACATGGCGGCACCCGAGGTCGACCATGCGGTGACGATCGGCATGCGGTATCGCCAAGACAAGCCAACACAGGTGACCCCCATGCCCAAGCCGAGGGCCCACACCCATGAGCCCATTTGCGCTGGATTGGCACCCGAGGCCACTGCGGCTTGGAACACCAAGGCCAGAGAACTCGTGATGCCCACCATGACAGTCACTGCCCCGGCAAACACAGTGGACACGGCCAAGTCTTTGAAAAAATTCATGGCGCAGAGGCTAACATGGCGGGATTGTTCAGGAGAGATTGGATGTCAGTGATCACCACCATTGAAGATTTGCGCGTCTTGGCCCAAAAACGCGTCCCCCGGATGTTTTATGACTATGCCGATTCGGGCAGTTGGACCGAAAGCACCTACCGCGCCAATGAAGACGATTTTCAACACATCAAATTCCGCCAACGTGTCGCCGTCAACATGGAAAACAGGGACACATCCTCCACCATGATCGGTCAACCAGTGGCCATGCCTGTCGCCATTGCACCCACCGGCATGACCGGCATGCAACATGCCGATGGGGAAATTTTGGCTGCCCGTGCCGCCAAAAAATTTGGCATTCCTTTCACCCTGTCCACCATGAGCATTTGCTCCATTGAAGACATCGCCCAGCACGTCGGGGAAGGTTTTTGGTTTCAGCTTTACGTGATGCGCGACCGCGCATTCATTGAGCGATTGATTGACCGCGCCAAAGCCGCCAACTGCGCCGCCTTGGTCTTGACGCTGGATTTGCAAATCTTGGGACAGCGCCACAAAGATTTGAAAAATGGCTTGTCTGCCCCACCCAAGCCGACCCTCGCCAACATCCTTAACCTGATGACCAAACCACGTTGGTGCATGGGCATGCTTGGCACCCCACGGCGGGGTTTTGGCAACATCGTCGGCCATGTGCAAGGGGTGAGCGATATGAGTTCGCTGGGCGAGTGGACCGCCAATCAGTTTGATCCTTCACTCAGCTGGGAAGATGTGGAGTGGGTGAAAAAGCGCTGGGGTGGCAAGTTGATTTTGAAAGGCATACAAGATGTGGAAGATGCCCAACTCGCCGTGCGCAGTGGCGCTGACGCCTTGATCGTGTCCAACCACGGCGGCCGCCAGCTCGATGGTGCCGAGTCCAGCATCAATGCCTTGCCGCGCATAGTGGATGCAGTTGGTCGCCAGATTGAAGTGCACATGGACAGCGGCATTCGCAGCGGTCAAGACGTGATCAAAGCCAAAGCCCTGGGCGCACAAGGCACCTACATTGGTCGCGCCATGCTGTATGGACTGGGTGCCATGGGTGAACAAGGTGTGACCAAAGCCCTGCAAATCATCCACCGCGAATTGGAACTGAGCATGGCATTTTGTGGCCACACCAACATCAACACGGTCGACAAAGGCATCTTGCTACCTGGCACCTTCACCGTCTGACACGCATTCAAGTGGTAGGCGATCAACTTCTTGTCTTTCAAATTGGAGTCACGCATGACTGTTTCTTTGCAACGCCCCGATCGTCGTCAGTTTTTGCAACAAGCCGCGGCGCTGTCTGGTGCCCTGGTCTTGGGTTTCCAAGCGCCAGCCAGTTTGGCTGCCGACAACGCAACAGCCCCTGAAGTCACGCACTGGGTGGTGATCCATTCGGATGACACGGTCACCATCCGCATCGCTCGCTCAGAACTCGGGCAAGGCTCGTTGACAGGCTTGGCCATGTTGGTTGCCGAAGAACTCGAATGCGATTGGCGCAAGGTTCGAACCGAATATGCCAACGTCAATGAGCACATGCGGCGGGACAAGATTTGGAAGGACATGACCACAGGTGGCAGTCGTGGCATTCGTGATTCACAAGAATACCTGCGCCAAGCTGGTGCTGCGGCGCGCAGCATGCTGGTCTCAGCCGCTGCCCAACAGTGGAAAGTGCCTGCTTCGGAATGCACAGCATCCCAAAGTGTGGTGACCCATGGCTCTGGCTTGCGTGCCACCTATGGTGAATTAGCAGTACTGGCCAGCCAACAAGCTGTGCCCAAAGAGGTCAAGCTGAAAGACCCCAAGGACTGGAAACTGATTGGCACCTCCCCCGCTCGCTTCGATCTGCCCGCCAAAGTTGATGGCTCCCAGTTGTATGCAGTGGATGTGCAATTACCTGGCCTGTTGCATGCCGCCATTGTGCAAAGTCCTGTGTTTGGTGGTCGGGTACAAAGCGTGGACGACAGCAAGGCGCGCAAGATGCCTGGGTTTCGCCACATGGTCACGGGAGATGGCTGGGTCGCGGTGGTGGCCAACAGCTGGTGGCAAGCCCACAAAGCGGTTCTCTCTTTGAAAATCGACTGGGACAACGGCAAGCATGGCGCTGTCACGAGTGCCAGCATTCGCCACAAACTTGAGCAAGACTTGGCATTACCCACCGCGCCTGTGGCACGCAAAGACGGTGACGCCTCTGAGGCCTTTGCCAAGGCACACCAGGTGTTGGAAGCGCAATATTTCACAGGCTATGTGAACCACGCCACCATGGAGCCACAAAACGCCACAGCGCTTTTCCATCCCGGCCAATTGGAGGTGTGGGTCGGCACCCAAAGTGGTGAGGCATCGATCAACGCCGCGGCCCAAGCCTCGGGCTTGCCCGTGAACCAAATTCAAATACACAAGATGCATGCCGGTGGTGCATTTGGTCGACGTGTTTTTCATCAAGACTACACGGTGCAAGCCGTCAAAATTGCCATGGCCATGCCAGGAACGCCTGTCAAGCTGATCTGGTCTCGCGAAGAGGACATGCGCCAAGGCCGTTACCGCCCTGTCTCCTTGGTCAAGTTGCGTGGCGCGTTGGACAAAGCTGGCCGATGGACAGCTTGGGAAGTGCGTCAAGCCGACCAATCGATTGCCATCTCCGTCCTGCCCAACCTCATCAAAGACGGCGTAGACCCGATTGGGACACGGGTGTTTCGCGACAACCCCTATGCAGTTCCCCACTTCACCAACGAGTACGTGCTGAACAATTTCCACGTGCCGCCTGGTTTTTGGCGGGCAGTGGCCCATACCAACAACCCTTTTTACCGGGAATGCTTCATCGACGAATTGGCGCACGCTGCCGGGCAAGACCCGTATGCGTTTCGTCGCCCCTTGCTCCAAGGCAAAAAAGACTTGGCAGTCTTGGACGCGGTCGCCAAAGCCATTGGTTGGCAACAGGCACCTGCGTCGGGTGTTCACCGTGGCATCGCGGTCGTCGATTCCTATGGCAGTTTCACCGCAGCAGCCGTCGAGTTATCGGTGCAAGACAAGCAAATCCAAGTGCACCGGGTGGCGGTGGCGATAGATTCAGGTCACGTGGTCCACCCCGATGCGGTCAAAGCGCAAATTGAAGGTGGTGTGATTTGGGGTTTGTCTGCCCTGATGTTTGAAGACATCACGATCGACAAAGGCGCGGTCGTGCAAAGCAACTTTGCGGACTACCCGTTGGCCCGCATGGCCCATGCCCCCGAGGTCATCAGTGTCTTGGTACCCAGCGGCGACTTTTGGGGTGGGGTGGGTGAACCGCCCATCGGCGGTGTGATTCCTGCCGCGATGAACGCCTTGTTCAAAGCCACTGGTCAACGCGTCCGTTCCTTGCCTTTGAAACACCATGGGTTCAGCTTCAAAACCTGATCTGCACTGGGTTGCATTTGTTTGCAATCTGCACACATGAGTTTGGCACGTCGCATCGCTCATTTGGACATGGATGCTTTCTATGCATCGGTGGAATTGTTGCGTTACCCCCAGCTCAAAGGTTTGCCCGTGGTGATTGGCGGCGGCAGAAGACGGGAAGACGATCTGCTGGCTCGCATGCGTGTTGTCAACCCTGAGCGCGATTGGACCGACACTGATTTGGCAGATATTCCTGTGGATGAATTTCCTCGCCTGCGCAGTTACACCGGCCGCGGCGTCATCACCACGGCCACATATGCAGCCAGGGCGTTTGGTGTTGGGTCTGCGATGGGGGTCATGAAAGCCGCCAAATTGTGTCCAGATGCCATCTTGTTGCCCGTTGATTTTGAGCAATACCGTCACTATTCGCGCACCTTCAAAGCCATTGTGCGTGACATCGCGCCTGTGGTGGAAGACCGAGGGGTGGATGAGATTTACATCGACTTCACCGAAGTCCCTGGGGGTCAACGTGAAGGTGGCCGCGTGCTGGCGCGCCTGATTCAAAAATCCATCACAGACGCCACAGGATTGACCTGTTCGATGGGTGTCGCCCCCAACAAACTGCTGGCCAAGATGGCCAGTGAATTCAACAAACCCAATGGCATTTCCATCATCCATCCTGAAGACTTGGAGCGCACGATTTGGCCCTTGGCTTGTCGCAAGATCAACGGCATCGGTCCCAAGGCAGAAGAAAAATTAAAGGCGCACGACATCCACTCGATTGGCGAATTGGCCCAGAAGGACGTGACTTGGTTGATGCAGCACTTTGGCAAAAGTTATGGTGCTTGGCTGCATGCAGCCGCCCGTGGCTTGGATGACAGACCCGTGGTCACCGACAGCGAGCCCGTGTCGATGAGTCGGGAAACCACGTTCGACAAAGACCTGCATGTGGTGCATGACCGCGCTGCCCTGGGCGAGATCTTCACAAGACTGTGTCAACAAGTGGCCAGCGATTTGCAGCGCAAAGGCTATGTCGGAAAAACCATTGGCATCAAACTGCGGTTTGACAACTTCAAAAGCGTGACCCGCGACCACACCCTGGACCATTTCACCGCCAGCTCTCAAGAAATCAGGCAAGTGGGTGGCCTGTGTTTGAAACGGGTGGACTTGCATCGTCGCCTGAGATTGTTGGGGGTTCGCGTGGGCGCCTTGGTGAAAGCCGATTCGCAAGAAGCCCGCCAACCCGTCACACCCCCCACAAGCCCTGCCCTGCAAGCGCAAGAACCACACCACATCAAGGAGACACACCATGAGCAAGCTGACTTGTTTTGATTTGAAGATTGACAACCAGATTGCACACCTGGTCTTGAACCGCCCGCAAGAACTCAACACCATGCACATGACTTTTTGGCGGGAACTGGATGGTGTGCTGCACGAACTGCACCAAGGACAACAAGCCAGGGTGTTGGTCATCAGCAGCACAGGCAAACACTTCAGCGCAGGCATGTCCTTGGATGCCTTTGGATCAACTGTCAGCATGGACGATCAAAGCGCAGAAGGTCGCGCGGCCATTGCGGATTTGCTGTGGGAATTGCAATCCACGTTCACACGGCTGGAGAATTTGCGCATCCCTGTGATCGTGGCTTTGCAAGGCGGGTGCATTGGCGGTGCGGTGGACATGGTGACCGCCTGTTGCTTGCGCTATGCCAGTGCAGATGCGTTTTTCTGCATCCAAGAAATCAACATCGGCATGGTGGCCGATGTGGGCACCTTGCAGCGCTTGCCCAAACTCATGCCCATGGCCGTGGTCAAAGAACTGGCCTACACCGGACGCCGAATGGCTGCGGATCAGGCCTTGCAACATGGTTTGGTGAACCAGGTGTTGCCCGATGCCGCCAGTGCCTTGGCAGCAGCCATGACGGCGGCCCAAGAAATTGCCAGCAAACCGCCGGTGGCCATCTGGGGCACCAAACAAGCCCTGCACTATGCGCGCGACCACAGTACCGAAGACGCGCTCAAGCAAATGGGCTGGTTGCAAAGTGGCATTTGGAGCAATGCCCATGTGCAAGAAGCGATTCAGGCATTTCAAGCCAAGCGCTCAGGGGCTTATCCTGAATTGGCGGGACTGCGGTCCTTCAAAGAGGTGTGATCACTGGCGCGCTGTTCGCAGGTTCATAGGCAATGCCTGTGGATGGCTGCTGCGCCACGGGTTGATGTCCACGCCACCACGACGTGTGTACCGCGCATAGACCGTCAACTTGCTGGGTTTACAACGGGTCCAAATGTCCATGAAGATGCGCTCGACACAATGTTCATGGAACTCATGGTGGTTGCGAAAACTCACGATGTACTGCAACAAACCCGCTTGGTCGATTTGCGGGCCGCTGTAGCTGATGGCCACGCTGCCCCAATCCGGTTGACCGGTCACCAAGCAATTGCTTTTGAGCAACTGACTGGTCAGTGTTTCAGTCACCGGTTGCTCATTGAAGGCCGCTTTGAGCAAGTGAGGTGCTGGCTGAAACTCGTGGCAATCCAAATCTAAGCGATCCAAATCGACACCCTCAAGTTCGTGGACTTTTTCATGGGCGAACTGGGCAGGTGCCATCAATTGCACGCCCACGCCTGACTGCATGGGTCCGCCACGCCAAACAG
>JACCDI010466926.1_pt1 | contig 22618 bp, 24 predicted proteins | sample 7442791 | NCBI WGS metagenome assembly JACCDI01 (sample SAMN15323434, study PRJNA562643) | freshwater metagenome | isolation source: river surface water | place: USA:Blue River Watershed | collected 2017-08-15
ACGCGGCCCCTCCGCCCGACTGGGCACAACATCTTGCGGTGAGCTGTTCATCATGAAGAAAACCGACGCCGACTATCGCCGAGAACTCTCGGACATCGAGTATGCGGTCACCCGAAAAAAGGCGACCGAGCCACCCTTTACGGGACGCTACTGGGATCATTTCGCCAGCGGGTCCTACCGCTGCATCTGCTGTGGTCAACCCTTGTTCGACAGCCGCACCAAGTTTGATGCCGGTTGTGGTTGGCCCAGTTATTGGCAGGCGATCTCGCCGACGGCCATCCGCGAGGAGCGCGATACCAGCCATTTCATGATCCGAACCGAGATTGTGTGCAGTCAGTGCGACGCCCATTTAGGCCACGTGTTCGATGACGGCCCTCAACCCACGGGGCTGCGGTATTGCGTAAACTCTGCATCACTACAGTTTGACGCCGCCGATCCATCGGACTAACCCATACGATCTTTCCGCAGACCCGACTGACTTCTCATCGATCCTGTCCACCATGACCAAGCTACTGGCCGATTGGCTGCCCATCATCTTGTTTTTCATTGTCTACAAGGCAGTGGATCTGTTCTGGGCAACCGGTGCCGCCATCGTGGCCACACTCGCCATCATGGGTTGGATGAAACTGAACCGGCATCCGATTGAGACCATGCAATGGGTGGGACTGGTGTTAATCGTGGTGTTTGGTGGTGCAACCTTGCTGTTGCACGATGAGCGGTTCATCAAGCTAAAGCCCACGCTCCTGTATGGCCTGTTTGCCGTCGCGCTTCTCGGGCCGCAGCTGGTGAATCGGACATTGCTCATGAAAAAGTTTATGGCCTCCAAGATCACCATGCCCGACGCCGCCTGGGCCAAGCTCAACGCCGCCTGGGGCCTATTTTTTGTCATGCTGTCGTTTTTAAACTGGTGGATTGCCCAGACCATGTCGACCGACGCCTGGGTCAACTTTAAGTTCTTCGGAACCCTCGGGTTGATGGTGCTGTTCATCGTGGCCCAGGCGGTCTGGATGAACCGCTTTGCCACCGCCGAGATGCCCGACGTCTTAAAGGACGACCATCGTCCTTAAACGGCGCAGATCGCTGCGCCTTGGGAGCCCCCTCTGATGAGTTTTCTTGCCCCGTCTGCCCACGACATTGAACAACGCCTGCGGACTGCCCTTCCCGTCCAGGCCATTGAAGTCCGCGATGACAGTGCCAAACACCACGGCCACGCCGGCGCCCAGGCGGGCGGGGGGCACTTCCACGTCACGATTGTGTCTTCGGCGTTTGCCGGCAAAAACCGGCTTGCCCGACACCGGCTTGTGTATGATCCCCTGAGCGATTGGATCCCCGCGCGCATCCACGCCCTGTCCATCGACGCGCGCGACCCTTCGGAGTCATGATGAATCTGTTTTTACGTACCGCCACAGCAGCGGTCTTGGTGTCCATGGGCGGTCTCGCGGCCGCCCAAAACATTGCCGTGGTCAACGGTAAACCCATCTCACGCGCGAAGGCCGATGCGTTTGTTCAGGAACTAATCAAACAAGGCCAACAAGACACCCCCCAGCTCCAGGCGCTGGTGCGTCAGGAACTGGTCGATCGTGAAATTCTGGTGCAGGAAGCCGAGCGTCGCGGTCTTCCCGCCAAGGCGGAGGTGAAGTTCCAGCTCGATAACGCCCGCCAGCAGGTGCTGATCAATGCCCTAGTGCAGGATCAATTGGGCAAGTCCGGCACCAGTGATGCCGATGTACGCGCTGAATACGACCGGTTGATTAAGGGCGACTCCGGTAAGGAATATCGTGCCCGTCACATTCTGGTCGATAAGGAAGAGGATGCCAAAGGCATCATTGAGAAGCTGAAAAAAGGCGGTAAGTTTGAGGAACTGGCCAAGCAGTCCAAGGATCCGGGATCGGCCACCAAAGGCGGAGATCTGGACTGGGCCGATGCCCGCTCATTTGTCGAGCCCTTCTCCAAGGCGATGGTCGCATTGGAAAAAGGCAAGTTCACCGAAACGCCTGTCCAGACCCAGTTCGGTTGGCATGTGATTCGCCTCGATGACACTCGTACTGCCAAACCGCCCGAGTTTGAGGCCGTGAAAGAACAGCTGGCCGAATCCATGAAACGCCGAAAGCTGCAGGAGTTTCAGCAAGGCCTTAAAGCGAAGGCCAAAATCCAGTGAACCGCCGGTCGTGACCGGCATCGACTAGATGATATCGACCGTCGTGCCGACCGGCACGACATCGAACAGCGAGACGATATCGCTGTTACGCATCCGGATGCACCCAATCGATCCCGGCTCGCCCATGGTCACGGTGTCGGGTCTGCCGTGAAGATAGATGTACCGCTTCATGGTGTCGACCTCCCCGAACCGGTTGTGCCCCGGCTCCAATCCCGATAGCCAGAGAATTCGCGTGAGAATCCAGTCCCGAGTGGGAAAACGCTCCCGATACTCCGGGCACCAGATCTCCCCTGTCTTCCGCCTTCCGACAAAGACCGTGTTCCACGCGGCTCCGGCACCGATCTTGGCCCGGATCTTGTGCCGGCCCTGGGGGGTCTGATAGCTGCCCCGCCGCTGTCCGAGTCCATTTTTAGACGTGGAGATCAACATCTGCATGAGCATTTGCGCGGGGGCATCGGGCGCCCAACGCAGTCCACCCTCCATCGCGGCCGGGGCGAGCTTCAGCAAGGTCAGCGTCTGGGCCTGCGATGAAATGCGGATGTGATAGTCCGAGTCGCTCATGGTGTTGGGGGGCCGTGGCGCTTATTGGGGGCATCGGACGAATCCAGCGCATCCGACGTACGGCCGCGTAGACGGCGATCCGCGAAAAAATCCTGTAGAAGCTGGCCGCACTCCGTTGCCAACACACCACCGCGTACGGTGGTGTGATGATTGAGCTGTGGGTTGTCATAAAGATTAGTCACGCTGCCCGCAACACCGGTTTTGGGGTCCGAGGCACCAAACACCACCTCCCGAATGCGGGCGTGGAACATCGCGCCAGAGCACATGGCGCAGGGCTCTAACGTCACGTAGACGGTGCAGTCGTTGAGTCGATAATTGCCAAGGCGGTCTGCGGCCTGTCGCAACGCCACGATCTCGGCATGGGCGGAAGGGTCATGGCGGGAGATCGGGGCGTTGGCGCCGCTGCCGATCACCTCGCCGTCTTTCACCACGATCGCCCCAACCGGGACCTCGCCGGCGTGGCCGGCTGCGACGGCCTGCGCTAAGGCAAGCCGCATGAACGTCTGATCGTCAGGCACTGGCCTTTTTCAGGATCGAGTACAGCTGATCCTTGAGGTGAAGCTTTTCCTTTTTCAGATTCTCGATTTCCTCGTGCGTACCCGGCATGACATGGTTTTCCATGTTTTTGATCTTTTGATCGAGCTCATTGTGCTTATCAAAAAGGCGCGTGAAGTGATGATCAGTGGTCTTGAGTTTGGTGATCAGATCACGGTATTCGGGAAACATGGCAACTCCTTTTATCAAAACGATGCACGGGCTATCCGCCCGCCCTAGGCTCCTAACTATTTTACCCAAATGCGATTACATCTCCGTGATCGTTATTCCCACTCAATCGTCGCCGGTGGTTTGCCCGAAATGTCGTACACCACGCGGTTAATGCCCCGTACCTCATTGATGATCCGATTAGACACCTGGGATAACAGCGCATGCGGCAGGTGTGCCCAGTGGGCCGTCATGAAGTCACTCGTGACCACGGCACGCAGCGCCACCACCCACTCATAGGTTCGGCCATCGCCCATCACTCCGACCGACTTCACGGGCAGAAACACGGCAAAGGCCTGACTGGTGAGGTCATACCAGGTCTTGCCGAGGTCTGCCTGACTGCACAGCCCCGCGGCAACGTCGGCTTCAGTGGTTACCGTATCGCGCAATGCCCGAATGAATATGTCGTCGGCCCTCTGCAAAAGGGGCACGAACTCCGGATGAATCTCGCCCAGAATGCGCACACCCAAACCCGGGCCTGGGAACGGATGCCGATACACCATCTCGGGGGGCAGGCCCAGGGCAATGCCCAGCCCGCGCACCTCATCTTTAAACAACTCACGCAACGGCTCCAACAGCTTTAGATGCAAGCTGTCGGGCAGTCCACCCACATTGTGATGGGACTTAATCGTCGTGGCCTTTTTTGTTTTTGCACCGGCCGACTCGATCACATCCGGGTAGATCGTGCCTTGGGCAAGCCACTTGGCATTGGCAAGCCTACCCGATTCCTCTTGGAACACATGCACAAACTCACGGCCAATTACTTTACGTTTCTGCTCTGGATCGGACACACCGCGGAGCTGCGACATGAACCGGTCTTTGGCATTCACATGAATCACGCGCACGCCCATGTGCTTGGCAAAGGTCTCCATGACCTGTTCGGCCTCCTGCCAGCGCAACAATCCATGATCCACAAATACGCAGGTCAGCTGATCCCCGATGGCCCTATGGATCAAGGCGGCCGCCACCGACGAATCCACCCCTCCCGATAAGCCAAGGATCACCTGATCCGCCCCGACCTGTTGACGAATGACGGCGATGGCTTCGCCAACATAGTCCGGCATGTTCCAATCGGGTTTGGCCTTGCATATGTCGAGCACAAACCGGTTCAGGATCTGCGCTCCCTGTTTGGTGTGGGTCACCTCCGGGTGAAACTGCAGGCCATAGAAACCTTGATCCTCGCGTGCCATGCCGGCAATCGGGCAGGAGTCGGTGGAGGCCATTAGCGTGAACCCCTCAGGCATCTCCACGACCTTATCGCCATGGCTCATCCAGACATCGAGCAGCCCATGGCCTTCGGCCGATCGGTGGTCCTCAATCTCGCGCAATAAAGTGGTGTGCCCCCGCGCGCGCACCTGGGCGTAGCCGAATTCACGGATCTTGCCATTTTCCACTTTGCCGCCAAGCTGCTCGGCCATGGTCTGCATGCCGTAGCAGATGCCCAGCACCGGCACGCCGCGCGTGAACACCGCCGACGGTGCTCGTGGCGTCTCGCCCTCGGTCACCGACATGGGGCCGCCCGACAAAATGATGCCTTTCAGTGCATCGGATGACAGCGGTCTGCCCGCCTCTTCTCGGCCATAGGCATTGACAAAATCATCGGACACATCGCAGGGATGGATCTCACAGAACACTCCGGCCTCACGCACACGGCGTGCAATGAGCTGAGTGACCTGTGAACCAAAATCGAGAATAAGAATACGGGAATGCATAGGGCCCCTGGGTCGGCGGGACTGACCGGGCGGGTGCGCCACGGGCAGCGATGTCAGTCAATGTGATAGTTCGGCGCTTCTTTGGTGATCTGCACGTCGTGTACGTGGGACTCCCGAATACCGGCGCTGGTGATCTCCACGAACTGAGCCCGCTCGTGGAACTCGGCGATCGAGGCACAGCCGCAATAGCCCATGCTCGAGCGCACCCCACCGGCCAACTGGAACAGGATCTGTTTCACACTGCCTTTGTAGGGCACGCGGCCCTCGATCCCCTCGGGCACAAATTTATCCGGATTAGGATTGTCGCCTTCCTGGAAGTAGCGGTCGGCCGATCCGGCCTGCATCGCCCCGACACTGCCCATGCCGCGATAGCTTTTATACGAGCGCCCCTGGAACAGAATAATTTCGCCGGGTGCCTCATCGGTTCCGGCAAACATTCCTCCCATCATTACCGTATGGGCACCTGCGGCGATGGCCTTGGCCAGATCACCGGAATAGCGGATACCCCCATCGGCAATTAAGGGCACGCCGGTGCCTTTCAAAGCCTTGGCCACGTTCGCGATGGCCGTGATCTGCGGCACACCTACGCCCGCCACGATGCGGGTCGTGCAGATCGATCCCGGGCCGATGCCGACCTTGACCCCATCGGCACCGTGTTTGACCAGGGCTTTCGCGGCCTCTGCAGTGGCGATATTGCCGCCGATCACCTGCACATGCGGGTATTTCTTTTTAACCCATTTGACACGATCCAATACGCCCTTGGAGTGCCCGTGGGCGGTATCGACCACGATCACATCCACACCGGCACGGGCGAGCAGGTCGACACGTTGCTCGGTGCCTTCGCCCACGCCCACCGCCGCCCCGACACGCAACTTGCCCTGGGAGTCCCGACAGGCCAGCGGATGTTCAATGCCCTTGAAGATATCTTTCACGGTGATCAGGCCGCGCAATTCAAACGCCTTGTTCACCACGAGCACCCGCTCAATACGATGTTTGTGCATCAGGGCTTTTGCCTGATCCACACTGGCGCCCTCTTTGACCGTGACCAATCGTTCCTTCGGCGTCATGATCTTGGAGACCGGCTGATCAAGGTTGGTCTCAAACCGGCGGTCCCGGTTGGTCACAATGCCGACCACTTTGCCATTTTTGACGACGGGAAGACCGGAAATCTTTCGCTCCGATGACAGACGCATCAGCTCTCGAACCGACATGTCCGGCGAGACCGTGATGGGGTCTTTCACCACACCGGCCTCAAAGCGCTTGACCTTGAACACCTCATTGGCCTGCTGTTCGGGCGTGAGGTTCTTATGAATAATGCCGATGCCCCCTTCCTCGGCCAGCGCAATGGCCAGACGCGCTTCGGTCACGGTATCCATCGCGGCCGACACCACCGGCAGGTTTAAAGCAATGTCACGCGTGAGCTGGGTAGAGAGCGAAGTGTCTCGGGGGAGGACTTGCGAGTAGTCCGGAACTAAAAGGACGTCGTCAAACGTTAAGGCTTTCTGTAGCAGGCGCATGGGCGCTCCGAAGTCGCAAAGCGGAATTATACCGATTGGGATTTCCGCCTAACCCTTGGCATTTTTCAGCTTCGCCCGGAGGCGACGGGCTTCTTTGGGGTCGGCAGCCAGGGGCCGCCAGAGCTCCACGCGGTCCCCAGGGCGCAGGACCGTCCGCAGGGGGACCTGTTGCCCGAAAACGCCTACTCCAACCGCCTCCGACCAGGCCTGACGCAGTTCGGGGCGCAGGGATGGGTCACTGCGCAGTTCGTGAAGGGTCGTCCCCGTTGCGACCACGAGTCGCTGGGACAGCACCCGATCGGGCCATGCCATGATGACGTCCACCTCCAGGCCGTCGACCGCACCCAAATCAGGGGTGTTCATGTCAACCTGCGCTCAGGAGTACACCGACTCCGCCCGTGTGACGAAGGCATCGACAAACGTCGAGGTGATATGGGAAAACACGGGGCCAATCATTTTCTCCAGCAGGCTGCTGGAGAAATGGTATTCAAGCCGAAAGTCCACCCGACAGGCGTCCTCGGCAAGCGGCGTGAACACCCAGTGGCCCTCCAACGATTTAAATGGCCCGGACAACAATTTCATATCAATGCGTTCACCGGGAACATTCACGTTTTGCGTTGCAAACGACTGTTGGATGCCCTTGAAATCAATGCGTAACTCGGCGGACACCGCATTACCGTTTTGCTCTAGAATGCGCCCTCCCCCGCACCATGGCAGGAAAGCAGGGTAGTCTTCGCAGTTGACCACCAGGTCATACATTTGTCGGGCCGAAAACGGCACCAGGACGGATTTAGAAACCTCGGACATTTGCCTATTTTATGTCGATCATTCAGAACAAGAAGGCATTCCACGACTACTTCATAGAAGAGCGCTATGAAGCGGGGATCGTGCTCGAGGGTTGGGAGGTCAAGGCGATTCGCGCCGGACGCGGGAACCTGAAGGAGTCCTATGTGATTTTGCGCCAGGGGGAAGTGTTCCTGTTGGGCTGCCATATCTCTCCACTGCCCGAGGCGTCGTCGCATGTCACGCCTGACCCCGTGCGCACGCGTAAGTTATTGTTAAAAGCTGATGAGATCCGAAAGCTGATCGGAAAAGTCGAGCGTGCAGGCTATGCCTTGGTACCGATTGATCTCCACTATGTGCGCGGCCGCATCAAAATTGAGATCGGACTGGCCAAAGGCAAAAAGCAACACGATAAGCGCGCGGCAGAGAAAGACAAAGAGTGGCAGCGAGAAAAACAGCGCGTATTGCGCAGCTTAGGGTAATTGGCTATAGTTCTTTCGGGCGTAAGGTAAACTTTAACCGTAACCGTATATGGCGCTAGCAGGCTTAATCGTGTGTTTCTTAGGTGTTCTGGTGGGCATCTTTGCGGACGTCTGGAGCGGGCTTTGTTCCGTCGGTTTGGGGCTTATCTCGATCGCGGCGTCGGTGCATAACGCTGTCGAGCGTCATCGCATTGCGGAGGCCAAGGAGGCCGAGAAACAGCGCCTCCTCAAGCTCGCGAAGGAGGCGCAAGAACAGAAAGAAAAACAAGAGCAAGAGTGGCTCGAGAGACAGAAAAACTTGGCCGCTCGCAAAGCCGCTTAAGGCGCCATCCTAAGAATACCGTTTGTCGTATCTAAGTTTGCGCCAACGCGTTCCAGGTGTCCACCACCGTATCGGGATTCAGCGACATCGATTGAATGCCAATGTCCATGAGCCACTGGGCAAGATCCGGGTGATCACTCGGCCCTTGACCACAGATGCCCACGTACTTTCCGGCCCGGTTACAGGCCTCTACCGCCATTTTGAGCATGGCCTTGACGGCGGGGTCACGCTCATCAAACGCTTCGGCGACGAGACCGGAATCCCGATCCAGACCTAAGGTCAACTGGGTCAAATCATTCGAGCCAATCGAGAAGCCATCAAAGTGCGCCAAGAACTCGTCGGCCAGAATGGCGTTGGATGGCAGCTCGCACATCATGATCAGGCGCAGCCCACCCTGACCATTGGCATTCGCCCCGCCGCCACGCTTTAGGCCATAGCGGGCCAACAGGGCCTCTACCCCCTCGGCCTCTTTGACGGTGCGTACGAAGGGCACCATGAGTTCCACGTTAGTCAGGCCCATGTCCTCGCGGACACGGTGCATGGCAATGCACTCCATCTCAAAGCAGTCTTCAAAATTCTTCGCCAAATAGCGCGATGCCCCACGAAAGCCCAGCATGGGGTTTTCCTCTTCGGGCTCGTAACGTGACCCGCCGATCAGCTTGCGATATTCATTAGATTTGAAGTCAGAGAGTCGAACGATCACGGGCTTTGGCCAGAACGCGGCCGCAATGGTGGCGACCCCTTCGGCCAGCTTATCAATAAAGAAATCCCGTGGTGAGGCATGGCCACGGGACACTTTTTCAACGGCATTTTTCAGATCCGCATCAATATTGGGATAGTCCAAAATAGCCTTGGGGTGAACGCCGATATTGTTGTTGATGATGAACTCTAGCCGGGCCAGGCCAACGCCGTGGTTCGGCGTGGACTGAAACTCAAACGCTAATTGCGGGTTTCCAACGTTCATCATGATCTTGACCGGAATCTCGGGCATCTCGCCGATATGCACGGTGGACACCTCGGTTTCCAACAGGCCTTCGTAGATCTTGCCGGTATCCCCTTCAGCACACGACACCGTCACCTGCTGCCCATCGTTGACATGATCGGTCGCATCCCCACAGCCCACGACCGCCGGAATGCCCAGCTCTCGGGCAATGATGGCGGCATGACAGGTGCGTCCACCTCGATTGGTCACAATGGCCGAGGCCCGCTTCATGACCGGTTCCCAGTTCGGATCGGTCATGTCGGTGACCAGTACATCACCAGGCTGGACGCGTTCCATCTCACGCGCATCCTCAATCACCCGAACAATGCCAGCGCCGATTTTTTGTCCGATGGCACGGCCTTGGGCCAGAACGCTGCCACTGGCCTTGAGTTTGAATTTCTGTTGTGCTTCCCCGCCTTTTTGCTGGGACTTCACGGTCTCCGGGCGCGCCTGAAGGATGTAGAGCTTGCCATCCTGGCCGTCCAATCCCCACTCGATGTCCATGGGTCGCTGGTAATGCCGTTCAATGATCAGGGCGTATTTGGCCAGCTCGATAGTCTGCTCATGCGTCAAGGAATACCGATGACGATCGGCATCCGGTGTGTCCTCGGTCTTCACTGCTTTTCCAGTGGCCTTGCGTTCGGCATCACTGGCAAACGACATCTTGATCAGCTTGCTGCCCAGCTGTCGACGGATCACCGGAAACTTGCCTGCCGCCAACATTGGTTTGTGCACATAGAACTCATCCGGATTCACCGCGCCCTGGACCACGGTCTCCCCAAGGCCATACGAACTGGTGATAAAGACCACGTCGTTAAAACCGGACTCGGTGTCCATCGTGAACATCACACCGGCTGCGCCCAGATCCGAGCGCACCATGCGTTGAATTCCCGCCGACAGGGCGACATCCGCGTGGGCAAATCCTTTGTGCACCCGATAACTGATCGCACGGTCGTTGTAGAGCGAGGCAAACACATGTTTGATCTTATCCAGCACGTCGTCGATACCGACGACATTTAAAAAGGTCTCCTGTTGACCTGCAAAAGAAGCATCGGGCAGATCTTCGGCGGTGGCCGAGGAGCGCACGGCCACCGAGATTCCGGGGCTTTCTTGAATCAGCGCGTTGTAATGCTGGCGAATCTGTGCCTCAAGTTCAGATGGCAACGGAGTTTCGATCACCCAACGACGAATCTCCTCGCCGCACTGGGCCAAGGCGCGTACATCGTCCACATTCAGGGAATCCAGGCGCTGGTTAATCCGGTCGCGGAGGCCGCCATGGTCCAAAAACGCGCGAAACGCCGAGGCGGTGGTGGCAAATCCGCCCGGAACCCGAACGCCGGCCGCGGCTAACTGAGAGATCATCTCCCCTAACGATGAGTTCTTGCCCCCGACCGAGTCGACATCGGTCATGCGCAGTTCTTGGAAAGGAAGTACCCAGGCCTGGTTCGAGGCCGCCGCTGTTGTCGCGGATTTGTTCATTCATGCCACCCTGAAGATAATGAGGAACAGTCTAACGACGAGATTTTACCTAGAACTCTCATGACCCCTTCATCGAGCATTGATACCCCCGAAAACGCCGCCGACCGGGTTAAGCCCGCCGGGCGAACCGTCTTTTTCGTGTCCGATGGCACCGGGATTACGGCCGAGACCTTTGGGTCGTCCATCCTGGCCCAGTTTGACACCTTACGGTTCCGTTTGCGGCGCATCCCGTTTGTCGACACCCTGGAGAAGGCCGACGAGGCGGCCAACCTGATCGAAACCCAGTCCCAAGCCGATGGCAAGCTGCCCATCGTGTTCTCGACCCTGGTGAACAGCAAGATATTGGAGCGCATTAAGCGTATCCATGCCCTGCACCTGGACATGTTCCAGACCTTTGTGGAGCCCCTGGAGCGTGAGCTGGGCATAAAGTCCAGCCACACCATCGGCCGTTTTCACCACGCCACGGACTCCGACGCCTATAAAAACCGAATCGAGGCGATTAATTTCTCTCTGGCCCACGATGATGGCCAATCGGTCAAGAACCTGCGCGACTCCGACGTGATCCTGATTGGCGTGTCACGCAGCGGCAAAACGCCGACCAGCCTTTACTTGGCCATGCAACACGGACTGAAAGTTGCGAACTGCCCGTTGATTCCCGAGGATTTCGATCGCAATGAACTGCCATCCACGATCATGCCATTTAAGGCCAAACTCTTTGGGCTGACCATTGATCCGGATCGCCTATCTCAGATACGACACGAGCGACGACCAGGATCGAAATACGCCTCGATCGAGAACTGTCGCGCGGAAGTCAGCGCAGCCGAGAGCCTGATGAAGCGCGAAAGCATTGCGTGGTTATCCACCACCACGAAATCCATCGAAGAAATCGCCACCACCATTCTCACCAAGTTGAATCATCGGCGCTAACCGCGACGGCGCATCGTCTCGAACAGGCAGATGCTTGCGGCGGCGGCCACGTTGAGTGACTCTACCGTAGGGGCCATGGGAATCGTGACCCGCTGTGCGGCGTTCAGAAGGCCATCACTCACGCCGTCAGCCTCTTGACCAAAGATCCAGCCCAGGGGCGGTGCCAGGGTCAGCGACACCGAGAACAGCGACACGGCTTTTGAATCTAAACCGGTGGCCATCAAGGTCATGCTCCGATCCCGTGCGGCCCTGATGACCTGCTCCTGGGTCATGGGCGCGCTCAGACGCAGTACGCCATGCGCACCCATTGCCGATCGCACGACCTTCGGCGACCACACATCGACCGTGCCCGATACATTCCAGACCTCGGTCACACCGGCTGCAGCCGCCGAACGCAGGATCGCCCCGACATTGCCCGGATCCTGCAATCGATCCAACACCACCACATCCCCGGCGGTGGCGGCCGCGTGACGAGTGGACGCGGATCCGTCGGACCCCGTAACGGTGACATCGTGCAAGGGAGCCGGCACGACCAACCCCCATCCTGGCGAGGTCTCGATCTGAGAGATCTCCGCAAAAAGTTCGGGGGTGAGCACCCAGGACTCGTCAGAGACCGTTTGTAATTCGGAATCAAGTCCATCCAGGATCGGTGCCGATGATGCCACCAGGATCAGTCCGCCGCGGTCAAACCATGGCCGATTGCGGGCGGACAGGGCAAAGGCGTGGGCCAGCCGATCGCCCTCGCACCAGGCCAGACCGTGGGCCCGACGATCGCGCGGTGCGCCCACAAGATCGCGCAGCACCCTGAACGCCGGGTTTTGACGCGAAGAGATCATCTTCATGTCCGAGCGTTCTCCTGTATCCCAACATTCCCTTGTGTTCGCCCGTTCTCTTGGACGATCATCAATGCCTGTGCACGGGCGACCGGGGCAAAACTTCGCCGATGAACGGGGCTCGGACCGAGACGGTTGAGGGCCGTCATGTGCATCACGGTCCCGTATCCTGCGTGTTGGGCAAATCCATACTCCGGATAAAGCGCATCCAGGCGACGCATCTCGGCATCACGTGCGGTTTTCGCGAGAATCGATGCCGCAGAGATGGCCGGCTGCGTCTGATCGCCCTTCACAAAGGTTTGCGTGGCGTATGGCCAGGACCACGGACCGGTGAATGCGCCGGGGGAACGGTTGCCATCCACGTGGACCGTGAGCGTGCTCCATGCGTCGTCGTCCAATCCCAGCCGCTGCGCACATTGCTCCACCGCGCGGGCCATGGCCATAAAGGTAGCCCGCAGGATGTCATGCCGATCAATTTCCTCGACGCTCGCCCACCCGACGCCATAAGAAGCGCACCGCGCCATGATCTCGGGCGCAAGCCGTGCGCGTTTTTTCTCGGATAGCTGCTTGGAGTCGGCCAGACCGGCAATGGGATGGCTCGGATGGAGCATCACCGCCGCCGCGCAGACCGGGCCGGCCAGTGGACCACGTCCCGCTTCATCCACGCCGATAATCATCATGAATCATCTCGGCGATGCGTGCCGCGGCATTACAACGTAACTGTTCATGCAACTGCGTAAACCGCTCGACCACCTCCGTGCACCGCGCGGGCTGATCCAACCATTGCCGCACGGCTTCGGTCAGCCCATTGGCATTTGCCCGCTCCTGAACCAGCTCCGGCACTACCCGCTCCCCGAGCAAAATGTTGGGTAAACCGATGTCCGAGATCAACGCACGTCGTTTCATCAGGGCGTAGGTGATCGCCGGGACCCGATAGGCAATCACCATCGGACGCTTGTGCAGCGCCACCTCCAGCGTTGCGGTGCCGCTGGCCACCAAGGCCACATCGCAGGCGGCCATGGCCTGATGGGAGATCGGCGGCGCATCGCTGGACTGCGTGAGCAATCGAACCCCGGCCTCGTCCAGGCCAGCAAAATCGGGGTGCTGACGGATGCGCCGCTCAATGGCAATCGATGCGGTCGGAATGATGACCGTATTGGATGCCGCGAGCTGCCGGGCAGCCCCCAAAAATGCCGATGCGTTATGCCGAATCTCGCCTGTGCGCGAACCGGGCATGACACACACCACTGGCCGTGTCGCACGAATTCCCAAGGCCTCTCGTGCCGCTTCAACATCACTGATCATCGGAATGTTATCGGCCAGCGGATGGCCCACATAAGTCGCACGTACGCCTGTGCCGGCATAGACCTGGGGCTCAAACGGAAAGATGCACAGCATGTGATCCACAGCCCGCTGAATCGCCGAAATTCGCTCGGGACGCCATGCCCAGATGGATGGACTGATCAGGTGCAGGGTACGAATCCCTTTGACACGCAGCCTGGCCTCCACATTCAGATTAAAGTCGGGGGCATCCACGCCCAGATACAACCCGGGCCCCCACTTCCCCACGTATTCCATCAGCCAGTAACGCACCGCCAGAATGTGCACCAGTTTTGAAAGCGCCTCGACATACCCACGGACTGCCAGATCATCACTGGTGAACCAACAATCCATTCCAATCTGCTTAAGACGATCACCCCCAATTCCAGCGACTTCCGCCGTGGGATTGGTGCGCATGAACTGGGCGAGCGCATCCGACGCGATCAGGTCCCCGGATGGCTCTCCGGTTACGGCCACCACACGCATCCGGATTACCGAACGATTCCGCGGCGCACGTTACCCAGGAAGTCGCGCAGTGCATCCAGCACCTGGCGATCCTGATCGTCCGCGATGCCCATTTGCGTGGGGTCTGCCATCAGCGCCATCGCATCCGATAGAGTGTGCCCGCCCTTGTACAAGACTTTATAGGCGCGTTTGAGCACGGTAATCTGCGACTCACTAAAACCGCGTCGCTTGAGCCCCTCGGAGTTAATGCCGTGGGCCGAAGCCGGGTTGCCCGTGGCCATGACATAGGGGGGAAGATCTTGCAAAAGGGTCGTGCCCGCGCCCGTCATCGCATGGGCACCGATTTTCACGAATTGATGAACACCGGTGATGCCACCCAGAATTGCCCAATCGCCGACATGGACATGGCCCGCCAGCTGAGTGGCGTTGGCCATGATGGTGTGGGATCCCACCTGACAATCGTGGGCAATATGCACGTAAGCCATGATCCAGTTGTAATGCCCGACACGCGTGACGCCCACGTCCTGCACGGTTCCCGTGTTGACGGTGCAGCACTCGCGAAACACATTGTGATCACCGATCTCTAGGCGCGTGGGTTCGCCTTTATATTTCTTGTCCTGCGGTGGCCCCCCGATCACACCATGGGAGTGGATCACATTGGCCTTTCCCAATCGGGTGTGTCCGATGACCTGGGCGTAGGGATGAATCACGCACTGCGTATCGATCTCGACCTGTGGTCCGATCATCGCAAAGGCGCGGATGTCGACATCGTCGGCCAGACGTGCCTTGGGATCCACGATGGCGGAAGGATGAATGCGTGCCATGGCCAGTGCTCCGCAGGGCTTAGGCGCTAGCGGCGCCAGAAGTGCCAGAGGCCGCCCCGGCGCCCTTGGCCGGCAGGTCGCGCAGTGCGCACATCAGATCGGCCTCTGCTGCCACCTGACCGTCTACCATTGCGATGCCTTTGTACTTCCAGAGCAAACGGGATTGGCGCTCAATCGACACATGGAGCATGACCATATCGCCGGGCACCACGGGGCGCTTAAACCGACAATTGTCAATCCCCACAAAAAAATACACCGAGTTCTCGTCCGAAGTACTGCCCATGGTCTTAAACGACAAAATGCCGGCCGCCTGGGCAAGCGCTTCGACAATCAGCACACCGGGCATTACGGGAAAATGGGGAAAGTGACCGTTGAAAAACTCCTCGTTAATCGAGACATTTTTCTGAGCAACGATGCGCTCACCCGGCACCAGTTCATTGACCTTGTCCACTAACAGAAAGGGATAACGGTGCGGCAGGGTGTCAAGAATTTCACGAATGTCCATGGCTTACACTTTCTTAAGAATCTGGCGCCGCAACTCGGGCAAACGTCGCACCACGGCAGCACTCTTCTCCCAATCCGATTGGGACTGTAAGGGATAAATTCCCACGTATTTTCCGGCGTTGGTGATGCTCGACATCACCAGGCTCATCGGACCGATCACGGTGTCGTTGGCGATCTGCAAATGACCCAGAATGCCGGCCGCCCCTCCGATCTGACAAAACGCACCAATCGTGGCACTGCCCGCAATGCCCACACAGGCCGCAATCGCCGTATGGTCACCAATGCGGACGTTGTGCGCGATCTGAATCTGGTTATCGAGCTTCACGCCATTGCCGATCCAGGTGTCATCAAGCGTTCCCCGGTCAATCGTTGTGTTCGCCCCGATCTCGACATCGTCACCGATGCGCACACCCCCCACCTGCGGGATCTTGAGCCAGGATTTATTGGCCTGCGGTGCAAAGCCAAAACCATCCGCACCAATCACGGCACCACTGTGAATGATGGCCCGCGCACCGATCGTGCAGTCGCGATAAATCACCACACGAGGATGAACGACCGATCCCGCACCCAGCCGGACGTTGGCCTCGATCACACTGCCTGCGCCAAGATCACAATCATCGCCAATCACTGCCTTTGGACCGACCACGACATTCGCGCCAACCCGCACGCGCTGACCGATCGTGGCGCTGGCATCGACCACTGCAGAGGAATGGATGCTCGTGGCCTGGACCGCGGACTGGCGGGTTTTGGACACCAGCCAACCCGCCGCCTGGGCAAAGTACAGGTAGGGGTCGTCGGTCTCAATGAGGGTGCAGGTGAGCCCGAGCCGGCGGGCCGCGTCGGCCTCCTTAAGGATTACTAGGGAGGCCTTGGTCGCCTGCAGTTCGTGCTGATACCTCGGATTGGCCAGAAAACTGCCATCGCCGAGATGGGCGCGCGCCAGACCCTGAAAGCGACAGATCCGAGTGGTCGGATCGCCATCCAACCGCCCCCCGAACTGATCCACCAGTTCTTTGGCGGTGATCAGCATTAGCGGGCCGGAGTGTTCAGCGCGCGGAGCACCTTGTCCGTGATGTCAATGCGCGGGGCGGCGTAGACCGCCTCTTGGAAAATGATGTCGTATTTCTCGGCTTCTGCGATCTGTCGGATCGCCCGGTTAGCACGTTCGATCACCTGGGCGAGTTCCTCATTGCGGCGCTGGTTGAGGTCCTCCCGGAACTCCCGCTGCCGCCGCTGAAGATCGCGCTCTAATTCGGCCGCCTCACGCTGCCGTTTCGAGCGCTCGGACTCCGGCATCACGGCCGAATCCCGCTCCAGCTTTGCGGTGCTCTCTTTGAGTTTGGTCGCGCTGTCTTGGATCGACTTTTCCCGCTTGGCAAACTCTTGTTCGAGCTTCTGCTGAGATGCCTTGGCGGGTGCGGACTCCTTAAGAATCCGCTCGGTGTTCACAAAACCGATCTTGTTGTCCTGGGCCACAGCAACCGAGGGCAGCCCCAACACGAGTGCGATCACAGCCGACGCCGGAATCGACCAAACCGAATACCGAGAACCTTTACCGAACGCACCCAAGACACGACTCCATCAAAAAAATTCTTCCAATTTTCTCATGAATCCGGGCCCCTGCGGAACCCGAAGGGATTAGGGGGTTACGCGGGCTTAAAAACCGGTACCAATCTGGAATTGAAGGCGTTGAGTTTTATCGTAAGGTTCCTTCTTGATGGCACTACCCATGCTCAGCTTAAGAGGGCCCACCGGCGAGAGCCAGGATAACCCCACCCCCACGGAAGCCCTCATGTCGCTCAAGCGGACACTCTCCCCTTCCTGCCAGACTGAACCCGTATCAAAGTAAGTGAATAATCGAATGGTGCGATCCTGGGCCATGCCGGGTAGCGGAAACAGCAACTCCGTATTCAGTACTAGTTTGCGATTGCCCCCGATCGAGGAATTATCGGTCGTGTCACGAGTGCCAATCCCTCCTCCTTGGAATCCCCTCACAGAGCCAATACCCCCGACATAATAGTTTTTCAAGATCGGGTAAGGCTTATCGCTCAGACCCTCGCCCCAGCCTATCTCCCCATTGATTGCAAAGGTCACACTTCGCGTGAGCGGATAAAACCATTGATGGCCATAATTCAACCTCAGGTATTCGAGCTTTCCAATCGGAGTGGCGTAATCTAGATTTACATATTGCTGTCTACCCCTCGTCGGAGCAATTGCGCTATCACGCGAGTCGCGTGACCACCCGAGGGTCAATGAGTATGCGTCGAGCGTAGACGTACCAAACCGCGTCACCTCGGTTTCAATCCGCCCCGGCCAATCTGCCCGGTTACCACCGTACTTACTCTGCTCAAAATTACCACCAATGAAGATCCTATCCTCCTCGGTGTACGGAATACCAAACCGGGCTCCGAGACCCTGCGATGTCACTGAGTATTTGTTCGATGTGTCGAACTGATCTGGTTCAAACTTTCGCGTGTAAACGTCGATGGAACGACTGACACCATCACTTGTCCAATACGGATCAACGTGACTCAAGGCAAGAGTCTGGCGAAGCTTACTACTATTAACCTCAACAGACAGGTTAGTTCCTGTGCCGAGAAAATTCTGCTGCGAAATCGAGCCGGATAACACTAGATTGTCTGTACTTGAGAAACCCACGCCAAGCGTTAGGGAACCCAAAGGACGCTCCTCCACCTTCACGTTGACATCAACCTGATCCCCGGTTCCCGGCACCGGCGCCGTATCGATTCCCACCTCTTTGAAGTAGCCGAGTCGATCAATCCGATTGCGGGACAGTTTGATACGGTCCGCGTCATACCAGGAGGCCTCGAACTGGCGCATCTCACGACGGATCACTTCATCGCGGGTTTTGGAGTTGCCGCTAATGTTGATATTGCGGACGTAGACCCGACGGCCCGGATCGACCTGCATGATAAAGGTGACCTCACGGGTGTCGCGATTGATCTCCGGCACGGGCGTCACACTGGCAAAGGCATAGCCCAGCTCGCCTAATCGATCATTAATTGCCTTACTGACATTCTGAAGCCGCTCATTGGAAAAGACCTCACCCGGTTTGGTGGTGACAAGTTTTTTAAATTCGTCGTCCCGGCCCAGCATGTCCCCCACCAGCTTGACATCCTTGATCGTGAACTTCTCGCCCTCATTGATCGCGATTGTAATGAACACATCCTGGCGATCCGGCGATACTGACACCTGGGTCGAATCAATGGCGAACTCCAGGTAACCGCGATTTAAGTAAAACGACCGTAACGCCTCCAGGTCGCCGGTGAGTTTTTGACGCGAGTATTGATCTGCCTTGGTGTACCAGGTCATCCAGGTCGGCGTGGACAGCTTGAACTCATCACGCAGCGTGGACTCCTTGAACGCCCTCGCTCCCACGATGGTGATCGCCTTGATGCGGGCGTCCTCGCCCTCATCAACGGCAATCTGAATGCCGACACGGTTTCGCTCCAGCGGGGTCACGGTCGACACGATCTTGACGTTGTACTTACCGCGGCCCAGGTACTGCCGCTTGAGCTCCTGCTCCGCGCGATCTAAGAGAGCGCGATCAAAAATCCTCGACTCGGCCAGCCCAGTATCCCGCAGCGCCTTGGTCAGTTGCTCTTTATCGAATTCCTTCGATCCGCTAACCTCCACAATGCCAATAGCGGGCCGCTCTTCCACCGCGATGACCAGCACATCGCCGTCAAGCTCAATGCGCACATCTTTGAAAAATCCGGTGGCAAACAGCACGCGAACGGCCTCGGCCGTGCCCTGCTCCGTCACGCGATCACCGATCTGAATCGGCAAATAGGAAAACACGGTTCCCGGCTCAATCCGCTGCAGACCTTCCACACGGACATCGCGCACCACCACGCCCAACGCATTGGCCGCCGATGGCGCCACTACGGACGGGGTCTGGGCGTGCACCACGGTGGGCGCAAACGTTACGAGGACGGCCGCTACACCAAGGGCAGTCGCCGAAACGGACAGAGGCAAAGTTTTTTCAATTTTTGATTTAAACACCCGGAATTCCTACAGACCCGCAAGGCGGGCAAAGTCGTTAAAAAGGGCCACCACAGTCAACATGATAATCAGCACCACGCCAAGACGCCGACCGGCCTCCTGGACCTCGGCCGGAAGCGGGCTGCCACGGATCAGCTCCCAGAGGTAATACATCAGATGCCCGCCATCCAGCATCGGGATGGGCAGGAGGTTCAGCACGGCGATGCTGATGCTGATTAAAGCCAAAAAGCCGATAAAGGCCTTCAGTCCATTGCTGGCCGACTGCCCCGCCGCATCGGCAATCGTCACCGGTCCGCTGATCTGCCGCCAGGACAACTCCCCCACCACCATCCGTCCAAGGGCCTTGAAGGTCAGTCCGGTCATTTCCCAGGTCCGGATCACGCCCTTCCATGCGGCGGTGATCGGGTCATCGGAAACCGATACAGTGGCCACTTCCCCCCCCACGACCGCCCCGATCCGGAAGACCCCGTCATTGCCAGCCTTCGCGGTCACCATCACCCGCTCCATGCCCGACCCGTCGTCGACGATCAGTTCTAAAGGGCGACCCTGAGACTGTTGAATGGTGCGAATCACGCGATCGGGCTGGGTCATTACCTCGCCATTGACCTTCACAATCCGATCGCCGGCGCGCATTCCCGCTGCAGCGGCCGCGCTGTCATCCTGAACACGGATCACTTTAACCGACTCGCTGAAGGGAACTAATCCCATGGCCGCGATGACCCGGGCCGGGTCCGCCGCCTCCTCGGATGGCGCCACCGTGGTTCTGATTGACAGATCTGATTGCTGCCCTTGGCGGTCGATCTGCAGACGTGTCTCCCGGGCGCCATCGCCTACCACCCGCTGGGCCATGCGCCAACGCACGTCCGTAAAGCTGCTCACCACATGCCCATCCACCGCGACAATACGATCGCCGCTGCGAAGCCCCGCCTTCCCCGCCGGCGTATCCTGAGCGGGTTGGGCGATCACCGCTACCGGCTCTTCACGCTCCGTCGAAAACAATACCGAGTAAGCCAGCACCGCGAAAATCAGATTGGCCAGCGGTCCGGCAAACACAATCCATGAGCGCGCCGCCAAGCCCTTGGACTCAAACGAGGCGTCGCTCATCTTCACATAACCCCCCAATGGAACAGCGGCAATCACCCATTCGGTACCCGTTTTACGACCCGTTCGTTTGACCAGCTCTTTTCCAAACCCGATCGAGAAACGCAGCACCTGCACGCCACACTGACGCGCTGCGAGGTAATGCCCCATCTCGTGGACAAACACCAGAATGCCGATGGCCAACAGGAAATACAAAATCGTGGTCATAAACGCCTTCGTTCACATTGGGTGAGCGCATGGTCTCTCGCCCGCACATCCATCGCTAGCAGTGCCTCGACGGATTCTGGCACGGTGGTGGCATCACCCGAGAGCACCTCTAGAGTATCCGACACCACTTCGAATATATGCCCGAATCGTATCCGCCCCTCCAGAAATGCGGCGACGGCCACCTCGTTGGCCGCATTCATCACCGCCGAGGCGCTGCCCCCGCTGCGCAGACTGTCGCGGGCCAATGACAGCGACGGAAAACGGTCATGGTCGGGCGGCTCAAAATCCAACTGACGCGGTGACGCCCAGTCCAGACGGGAGACCGGCGTGGCGATCCGTTCTGGCCAGCTCATGGCGCACGCAATCGGTGTGCGCATATCGGGCGCCCCCAGTTGGGCCAAGGTGGAACCATCGGCAAACTCCACCATAGAATGCACCACACTCTGCGGATGAATCACTACGTCAATGCGGGATTCGGGCATGGCAAACAGCCAATGGGCCTCGATCAATTCGAGGCCTTTGTTCATCATGGTGGCGGAATCGACCGAGATCTTTTTTCCCATGGACCAGTTGGGATGGGTGATGGCCTGTCGCACGGTGGCATCGAAGATCCGATCCTTGGCCCAGGTGCGAAACGGGCCACCGGACGCGGTCAAGAGCAGACGGTTTACGCCGGAAGGGGTACTGAAACAACGATACTGTTCTCCGAGACACTGAAAGATGGCATTGTGCTCACTGTCGATGGGCAAAACGGTGGCGCCCCCCTCCCGGGCCGCATTAACCATCAATGCACCCGCCATCACCAGAGCCTCTTTGTTGGCCAACAGAATTGTCTTCCCGTGCTGGGCCGCAGCGATGGCGGCCGACAATCCTGCAGCGCCCACAATGCCCGCCACCACCATGTCCACATCGTCTCGCGATACGCACTCGGTGAGTGCTTCGGATCCATCGGCCACCTCGATACCCCCGCCCCACGCCTGGTCCTTCAGCGCCTGCCGTAAACGGACTGCTGCCTCGGGGTCGGTCATCACGACCAAGGACGGATGAAACTCTGCACACAGGGCCAACATCGGTTCCACCTGGCGATGGGCCGTTAACACCGAGGCTCGGAACTGATTCGAATGACGTCCGACCAGATCCAGTGTGCTCTGGCCAATGGACCCCGTCGCTCCCAGAACCGCTATACGTTTCACCTTAACCTCACCTCTTACACGGCACCCGACTGGATCAGACTCACCAAGGCCATTGTGACCGGAAATACCGCCAACAAGGCATCGATCCGATCCAAGGCCCCACCGTGTCCAGGCAATAGACGGCCCGAGTCTTTTACATTGGCCAGGCGTTTGATCAGCGATTCATAGAGATCGCCGATCACGCTGATCAGGGTGAGCATGATGGTAATCAGGATCATCATCGCAAGCCCAAGATGCATCGTGATGAACGAAAACAGATTGCCCACAGGATGCGTGGCCGAGACCGATGTGAGGTGGGCCATCACGAGGGCCAGGACCGTGTTCGCGATCAATGCGCCCACCACGCCCTCCCAGGTCTTGCCGGGACTCACGCGCGGTGCTAGCTTATGGCGGCCAAACGCCCGCCCGGCGAAATACGCCGCCGTATCGGCGACCCACACGATGAGCAACACCGACAGCA